>Ga0075157_10000410_pt1 | contig 35120 bp, 31 predicted proteins | sample JI81BgreenDNA_FD_70967 | JGI IMG/M metagenome (GOLD analysis project Ga0075157, IMG submission 70967) | Wastewater effluent complex algal communities from Wisconsin, to seasonally profile nutrient transformation and Carbon sequestration -... | ecosystem: Engineered > WWTP > Effluent > Algae...
ACCGTGACCTTGCGGCCTCGGGCGGTGACGTCGATCCGCCGGGCCTGCGCCCATGCTCGGTCCAGCGCTTTGGCGGGACCGCCGACATCATGGCAACCCTTGGCTTCGGCGACAGTCAGCGACGACAGGTCGGATGCGCAGGCGATCCAGTCGGGCAGGTCGCCGCGGGATAGGCGCGTGATCTTGACCTGACGGCGGCGATCAAGGTCGATCGTGCGGCTGCCGAGATGGGCGAAGATCGAGAGGTTGAAGTAGCGCTCGAGGTAGGCACGCGCGACGAACCGTCCGAACAAGCCCGAGAGCGCGACCTTGACCTCCCGTGCTTGACCGAGCGGCTCCCTGAACACGAACGGCGTGCCTGCGCCGGTCGGGGTCAACAGCGCATCGAGGATCGACCAGGCGCCATAGGCTGCGCCTGGCGTCTGCAGCACCTCCCGGATACCGGCATCCTCGATCTCGGAGACTTCTAGATCAACGGTGGCCCCGGAGACCGGGCTTGCGGCTTGCGGATCGAAGCTATGAAAAAAGGTCCTGGTCATAGCGCCAGCGCCCGCGTGAGATCGTCATGCTCGAAGGCGCTGGCCATGCGGGTGATCTCAGCCGACCGGGCGCCGACGGCCTTCGCGGTCTCGCGCCATGTCGCGGTCACGGTCGCGACCTCTTTGATGATCGCTCGGGCTTGCGCCAGCGTGAGTGCGAAATATTCCGACGCCTGTTCGAGCAGATCGAGCGAGCAGGTTCCCTCGTCGAGGTCGATGTTCGTCGTCAGCACACGCGCCTTGAGATCGGTGGGCACCGGATTGAGGTCATAGGCGGGCGAGAGCGACCACCCGGCCTTGCCGAGCCAGAGAAAGCCGTGGTTGCGCAGATGATCGTCGACATTGGAGATCAGCACATTGAAGGCGACGCGCCGATAGAGCGCGTGGGCGTCCGTCTTTCCCTGCGCGCCATGCTGGGCCAGGGCATCGACGATCTCGGGGTAGCTGCCACGCTCGCCGTCCCTGGCGCCCATCATCGCCATTGCGGACAGGAACGGGATGCGGATCGCGCCATCGCGATCGAAGCGTCGCGATAGCATCACCGACTTGCCGGCCACTTCGACAAGTTCGTGTTGCGGGGTGGCGATGCCGGCTTGGCCGGCCAGCCGCAGCGCGATCTCCTCCCAGGTTTCCATGCTGTAGTCGTCGGTCTCCTTCGGGAACTTGGCGATGGAGAGATGGCCATGTTGGTCGATGACCGAGGCCTTCGGCCGTGCACCGCCGAGGGAGGAGCCGGGCGCGAAGATCAGTTGAAGGTCTTCGTCCGTTTCCTCGTCCCGGAGAATCCGCTCGGTGATCTGAAGCAGACGGCCCAGCTCGATCAGGGCCGGCACGCCGGCCCTGATCGGCGCTTGGAAGGCCTCTTCGCCGACCCAGCGAAATCGTAACGCGCCGAGCCGCGTCTCATCTGCGACCCCGAGCAGGTAGTCACTTTCCGCGAGCGTGCGGACTGCGCGGCCCTCGCGGTCGGCGAAGCGTCGCTCAGCGCGCTGCATGAGGCGGCGGCCCCACGTATCTGGCGCGGAGTCGCCGATGGATCCGAAGGTCACCAGTCCGGCCGGAGGAGCGAAGGCGCCACGCGTGAGAGCAAGCGCGGGCTCGAGTGAGAAGCGCTCGGCGTCCTCAAGCCAAGCGCCGTCATATTCGAAAAGGATGGTCTCTGTGCCGCGAACGCGGTTGCTTCTCGCCAGTCCGATCGGGCGAGTGCGACCGTGGAGATCGATATGGACTTCGAAGTCAGCCATCGCGGGACGACCTCGTTGGCCGCTTGAGATGAATGTGCTTTGGCAGATCGGCACTCGCCAGTGCCTGCCCGACGCTGTCGTTGCTTATGTCCGCAACTTGACCAAGACCTTCAAGCAGGCCAAGAGCCTGAAGTATGCCTGCATAGATGCCGATGCTAACATTTGTGTCGCCGGCTTCGACCTTTTGCAAGGTCGAACGGGACGTGAAGGCGCGCTCCGCGACGACCGCCATAGGTAGCTTTCGACGGCGTCTGGCATCGTGGATATCCGCGCCGAGCTTCCGAAGGGCGCGGCGCACGGCCGCAGGAGGAGTATGTGGAGTAGGCATTTGCCACCTTCGCACTACAGATTTTCAAAATATGTAGCACGAAGATTACAATTTTTCTAGCCCCACTCGGGATGACTTGCGCTTTCCGGCAGCGGGAAAAGCCCAGCCGCACTGTCACTGGCTACTACCCACCCATTGCGTCGGGCGTACGAGGGTGGCGGCCGCCGCCGCCAGGGCCTTTCACCTTTAGGTCGGCCCGATCGACGGGAACACTGCGGCTACGCGGGGTCGGCTTCGCGATCCTCGCAAACAGCAAATGGGGCGAGGCGGTCCATTGGACAGCGATTCCCGCAAGTCAGCCGAGCAGCACGTCTGGGTCTTTGCCTGCATCGACATGGGCGGCAAACCAGCCCGGCTTGCGTCCCCGCCCGGACCAGGTGAGGGTCGGGTTCTCCGGATGTCGGAAGGTTTTCGTCGAGGGCGACCGCTTGCGTTTCGGCTCCCCCAGTCCTGCCAGTTCGGCAAGAGTGAAGCCAAGGTCCTTGGCGAGCATCTCGACCTTTTCGCGGGCTTCCGCCTTTTGCCGATTTTCGAAGGTGGAGATGGCCTTGGCCACGGACTTCTGCAAGTCGCGCAGGTCTGCGAGCGACATGGTGGCCAGGTTGAAATCAGGCATCGGGTGCTCCGGTTGATCCAATACAGCAGGCGTAGTCGTGCAAGGACCGCGCGGCAAGAGACGAGCGGGGCAGGGGGCTCGGGTGGACGTGGTGATCGTACTCTCTCCTCTTCCCGGGTTCTTTCCCCCTGGGGCCTGACATTGCCGGATGAGATCGGTCTGGGCGTGTCTGCTTGGGTTTCTCCCCCTGTGATCCGGCTGAGGCACCTCCCCTTCGACGGACAGTCCCCTAAGCCTGTTCGGTTTCCTGCACGCAACCCCAACTCCTGCCCGGGCCGTGTTGGCCGCAAAGCGTCCTGCCCGCGCCACCCCGGGCCCTCGGAGGTTTCCGGCTGGTCTAGGCCCAGCCGTGCGGACGTCTCCCGACAGGCTTCTGCCGGGTCTTGTCGAAGGGATGGTCCCTTCAGCGGAAACTCAGGAGAACCACCATGCAGAACATCGTCATCCTCGCCGGCAACATCGGTCAGGCCCCGGAAGCCCGCACCACCCAAGGCGGCACGAAGATCACCCACTTCACCCTGGCCACCTCGCGCCCCCGCCTCTCGGAAGGCCGCGCGGTCCGCGACGAGCACGGCTACCGCGTGATGGATACCGAATGGCACCGCATCACCTGCTTCAACGGGCTCGGCAAGTCGGTCGCCGAGAACTGCGAGAAGGGCATGAAGGTTCTGGTGCAGGGCCGGATCCACTACACGAAGTGGACCGACGCGGCGGGCGTCGACCGCTACGGCTGCGAGATCATCGCCGAGAAGATCGACTTCCTCAGCCGCCCGAAGGCGGCCGAGGGCGATGCGCCCGAACTGGTCGATCGCGACGACGAGGTCGGCTTCTGAAGCCGACCGACAAGCTGGCCCGGCGGGAAAACCCGCCGGGCTGGACCGTCGGCTTAGTCGGGAGGGGGCCGTTCGACGACGCTCAGCCCATATAGGGTGCAGGAGATTCTCTTCGAAGTGGCCATTCTTAAACGGCGCAGCACGAAGCCGACTGTGGAGTATGCAAGTCAAGGACCACTGCAAGGAAGTAGCCAGTGTGAACTGACGCCAGTGCTCAACGGCCAATGCTGCAGCGAAAGCGGTAGCGGGCTCAGCCGGTATCATCCTCCGTCACAACGCTCTTGAGGCAGCCGCAAGTTCTCTTTATGTTCGACTTTAGGCAAGCAGGCCGGCCTTAGGTGTGAGGGATTAGATTTGCACATTGTCCGCTTTTTCAACATTGGTAACGCCGACAGCTGCTTGATCGAGCTTGAGAACGGCCGTCTCGCGCTCTTCGACTTCGCAGACATGCGTAACAAGGACGATGCCTCAGACAAGCGCTGCGATCTTGAGAAAGAGTTGCGGGAGTGCCTGGGCGACGACAAGGAGATCGATGTCGTCGCCTTCACTCACCTCGACACCGATCATTGCAATCGCGCGAAGGACGTATTCCATCTGGAGCATGCGGCCAAGTACCAAGGCGGCGACCGCATCAAAATTAAGACGATGTGGGTGCCCGCCACTGCCATACTTGAGGAGGGTGTGGAGGGTCAGGCCCGGACACTTCGAGCGGAGGCGCGGCATAGGTTTATCGAGGGCAAGGGCATCCGGGTCTTCTCGAGGCCGGACGCGCTGGACCAGTTCCTCCGGGATCGTGACATCGAACCGTCAAAGCGTCGCAACCTAATTAGCGACGCAGGTACGCTTTGCCCGGAGTTCAACCTGGCCTCAGACAGTGTGGAGTTTTTCGCGCATTCGCCGTTCGCCGAGCACACTGATAACGGCGTCATCGTGCGCAACGCGTCAGCCTTGTTTGTGCAGGCGACCTTCGAAGTCCAAGGCCGTGCGACAAAGCTGATCCTTTCGGCAGATGTCGACCACGAGACGATCGACGGAATAGTACGGGTGACGAGGTATCACAAAAACGACACCCGGCTTGAATGGGATATCAATAACGTCCCCCACCATTCGAGTTACACGTCGCTCGCGGAGGAGAAGGGTGCCGAGGAGACAGACCCGGTCGACCGGCTACGCTGGCTCTACGAGACCCAAGGCCGAACGGCCGGCATCTTAGTCTCGACCAGCGACCCAATTCCGTCCGAGGACACGACTCAGCCGCCTCATCGCCAAGCCGTCAATTACTACAAGCGGGTTGCACGCGACCTCGGCGGTCAGTTTATAGTAACAATGGAGCATCCCTCGAAGACCAGCCCGAAGCCGCTGGTCATCGAGATTGGCGGCACGGGCGCTAAGGTACGCAAGGCAGCTGGTGGTACCCCCGCCGTCATAGCCGCTCCCGCGCCTCGTGCGGGGTCTTTGTGACAGCGGGCGTATCGGAGGCCTCCTCCAAGCTCGCTCAAGCGGTCGTCGGCTATCTGACTAGATCGGTTGACCATCCCTTCGCGACACTGATCAAGGCGGACGGATGTGAGCTTGACATTGAGATAGAGCCAGAATTGGCACAGGATCGGGTAGTCCCGATCCAGCCGGTAGAGCCGTTGCGCCTTGTGTTTTCACCTGGCGACGTTGCGAGCCCACTAGTGCTTTCATTACGTGCCGACTTCCCAGTGGGCCTCGTTCACACGGTCAGGGATCGCGGGGCTGATGGGTTAAGCCTTTGCGTCTGGGAGGAGGCGTGGCAGGACCTGTCGCGGACGCTAACTGCACAAGTTTTGATAGAACGGCTACGCGATTGGCTGTCGCGGACTGCAAGCGGCCTGCTTCATCAGGATGAACAGGGCCTTGAGCCGTTAATCCCAGGTACGGCCCATACGTTGATCGTTCCAGCAGGAGAGCCAGTCGGTCCTTGGCATCTCGTCGGTGCGGTTGAACACGAAGAGCGCTGGACAATTTGCTTAGACACGCATCAGAGGTCTGACAGCGAAGGCTTGCCACGCTTCGCGCTTTTCTCGACAGTTTTGCCCTCGCAGGTACATGGTGCGTTGCACGCGCGTCCGTATGACCTTGGCGGCCTGCTGAAACTATCCGACGAACTGGGCGGCAACCTCTTCACCGAAATGCGACAGTGGATCGTTGCGCCAGAGCAATTGGCTCATGCAGCCGACCACTACCCTCTGCTCCTTGTATCCGTGCCGAAGCGTAGGACCGCCGAGGGGCCGGACGAGGCCGTGGAGGTTTGGGCCTATCAACCCGTCGGCACTTTGGCGGATTTCGGCGAATGCCTTGGTCTGACGATCACGCACCGAGACAACGGGAAGGTATTTACTGGGCAAGCCATGCTGCCTCGGTTGGTCAAAGACTTGAGTACCATCGAGCTTCAAGGCTGGCGCGTTGTACAGCGCTTGGATAGGAGCACGGCTCGAGCACATTCAGCGGTGCCAGAACGTGCTGATGCGCAACTTGTGGCCATCGGGGCAGGGGCAATCGGCTCCAACGTCGTAATGAACACTGCGAGAACCGGGATCGGTGCCTGGACCATCATCGACGATGATGTGGTGTTGCCCCACAACACAGTTCGCCAAAGCTATGGCGATGCGTGGGTTGGCGCGCCCAAAGCCCACGCGCTTGCAGATCAGGTCAACCATCTTTTTGTTGAGGCTGATGCAACCGCTACTCGTGCAGACGTTCTTCGTATGGAGCCGCACGCTGACAAACTCGCGCTGGCCGACCTTGTGGTCGATTTCAGCGCTTCTCCAGCGGTCGTCGCCCACTTGTCCGACCGGCAAGACATAAAACGAGCCGCCAGCATCTTCTTCAGTCCCGATGGGGCTGACCTTGTGATCCTTGCCGAAGACGCTAGACGGACAACCCGTCTTGACGAGATCGAGGCCCAGTACTTTCTGGCGACTGCTACTGCGCCAGGACTTGCCGGGCATCTCGATGCCGCCAGAATCGACCGCATCCGATACGCCAATGCTTGCCAAGACCTCACACGGCCGCTGCCGCCTTGGCAGGTGCAGACCCTGTGTGGGATTGCCGCTGGCCAGTTGGTCTCTTTGGTCGGTTCTACGGCGCTCACCGCTGTGATTTGGCGGCTCGACCCTGACTCTGGGGGCATTGTGCCAATAGCGCTGCCGATTTCGCCAGTGCATCGACATACGTCGGTCGACCTTCGTATTGCAGTCAGCAAATCAGTGCTGACGATGATGGCAGACCTTAGGGCCGCAGCAGCCCCCAATGAGACAGGTGGTGTGTTGGTAGGCACGTTCGACATTATTCGGGGCACCGTCAACATTGTCGCCGCCTTACCTGCTCCGCCTGACAGCCGACAAGCGCCAACCTACTTTGTCCGCGGAGCTCGGAACCTCAGGCCAATCATAGAAGGAATGGCGGCTAAAACTGCGGGTCGACTGCACTATGTCGGCGAGTGGCATAGCCACCCTGTTCATGCGGCAGCTCGACCTAGCCGAGACGACGAGACGGTCTTTGCCTACTTGTCACGGCACTTAGATCCTACTGATGTGCCGTATGCCATGATGATCTGCGGGGAACGTGAAACCTGGCTCCGCGTTGCCTGGCAGGGCCGTGTAAGCCTCGAAGGCACCATGTCCCATACAAATGAACAGTGACACTAAATCAAAGGCGCCAGAGCGTGTTGCATTGGCACTATCTGGTGGCGGAAGCCGGGCCATGGCGTTCCATCTCGGCTGCCTCAGGGCGCTGAGGTCCGAAGGACTCCTCGACGAGGTATCGACGATCTCGGCGGTGTCCGGCGGCAGCGTTGTCGCGGCGCTCTATTGCAGCTACCCAGGTGAATTCGACAAGTTTGAGCGCGTAATCATTGAGGTCCTGACTCGTGGGTTCGTTCGTCCAGCAATCAAAGTGCTGTTCACCACCGCCGAGGGGCCGAAGGCGGTTGCAAGCTGCACGCTAACTTGGCTGAACCGCCTAACCCTGGGGAGCACAAGGCTTGCCTTGAAGGCGTTTCCTCGTGCGGTTCGGCCATCCCTAGGATTTTTGCTGGAAAGTCGCTCACGTCGTTGGGCGAGCAGGACAACCGTGCTGCGGCGCGTTCTTGACGACCTTTTTGAAGGGCGCACTCTATCCGACCTTCGCGAAGATCGTCCCAATCTGATCATCGTCGCATGTGACATCATGGCCAGCTCAGCCTTCTACTTCGCGAAGGACGGCGTTGGCTCGTGGCGCCGCGGGGTTGCGGACGCTGGGTCGGTGAGGATTTCCGACGCGGTAACCGCGTCTGCCGCTTACCCGGCCTTTCTGCCAACCCTCGAACTCTCGATGATCTTCAACAAGAATGGCCAAAGGTCTCGCCAGCAGGTCGTTTTGACCGATGGGGGCGTGTACGATAACTTGGGCCTTGCGCCGCTTTGGTCGGATCGTGACCCAGCGATTAGCCTTCACGTCGGTAAGTATGAGCGCCTTGTAGTCTCGCGGGCCGGCTACAGCATCGCGATGTCCTCAGCTCCAACCTTTTGGGGATCCCGCATGTATGCTGTGATGGACACCATGTTCTCACGATCTCAGAACGCAACTATGCAACGATTATACGACTTGCAGAAGGGCGGTGTTCTGAAGGGCTTCATCCTGCCTTACCTTGGCCAAGCCGACGACCGGATCCTGAATCCTCCGCCGGACCTGGTAAGTGCCGACGAAGTTGCCAACTATCCCACCAATTTTTCAGCCATGGCGCCTGACTGGATCGAAAAAATCTCAAAAAGGGGTGAGCAGCTCACTCGGGCTCACATTGCGCAACACTGGAAACGTGAGAGCCCTTAGTTTGTTGGACTGGGGTCAGTCCTGTATGATGGATGTTTACATTACATAATCAAAATTATGCGACATTCTTATGTAGCCGGGGTACATTCTAAACTGGGTCGCGACAAATCCCCTATCTTGCTGGAAAGCAAGGAGGACGAAGAATGGCGCACAGTGAGCTTGATCTGAGGGATCGGCGCAAGATCGAGGACATGCTCCGGGCGAAGGTGCCCGTCGATGAGATTGCCGTCGCCTTGGGCAGGCACCGTTCCACGATCTATCGCGAGATCGGGCGAAACCGGTTTGTCGATGCGGAGCTGCCGTATCTCACCGGCTACTGGGGCGTGGTGGCGCAGAACAAGGCCGTGGCGCGGCGTGCGAGGCGGCGTAAGTTGTCCGGCTGCCCGCGCTTCTCGACGCTGTCGTCGATCGTCTGAAGGTCGGGTGGTCGCCGGAACAGATCGCAGGACGGCTGCGCAGCGAAGGACAAGCGGTGACCGTCAGCCACGAGACGATCTACGCCCATGTCTACAGCCGCGAAGGCCGCGCGGCCGAACTCGCCCGCCACTTGCCTGATCGGCGGCGGCAGCGACGATCTCGCTTTGCAAGACGGCCGCAAGGCCTTGTGTTTCCTCCCGAGCGCGCCATCCAGAACCGTCCAGCCTGGGTCAAAGACCGTTCCGTCTTTGGCGACTGGGAAGGTGATCTCATGATCTTCCGTCGAGAGCATGGGCTGGCCAACGTCGCGTCCTTGGTGGAACGCAAGACCCGCTACGCTGTCCTGTTCCGCAACAACGACCGCAGCACCCGGCATCTGATGGACCGGCTGATGACGGCCATCGCCGCCCTGCCCCAGGCCGCGCGACGATCCATCACCTTCGACCGTGGCATCGAGTTCTCCGGCTGGCGGCGTCTGCAGAATGAAATCGGCACCGAAGCCTGGTTCTGCGACCCTCAGGCGCCTTGGCAGAAAGGCGCGGTCGAGAACTTCAACAAACGCGCGCGGCGATATCTGCCCCGCGAAACTGTCGTGGCCGAGATCTCCGACCGGTCGATGGTGGCCATCTGCGCACAACTCAACAATACCCCGCGCAAGTGCCTCGGATGGCAGACGCCGACTGAAGCCTTCCGGACAGAAATCATGAACCTGAGATAGCGGACCCTGTCGCAACGACCTTTGAATTCACACTCAAAGTAGATCCGTTGCGCCTGAGCAAAGTAGAGGTGTCACCCATTCGGCGCCACTCCTTCAAAGGTTTTCACAATAGATTCGGCGATGTGCCCTCACGGCGAAGCCACGCCGCAAACTCAGTCTCTTCGACAAGACCCTGAGCACAACGAACCATCAGGGGCCCGATGGTTTCAACTTGCCACTGAACCACGACGCCGTTCAGGGCGAGCGAGATGTCCATTGATCGGAAGGCGGTTCGCTTGTTCCCGTCGTTGAAGCAATGGCCTCGGGCTATCATGACGGCGTATGTCGCCGCGAGGTCATAGCGATCCTTCAGGAAGCCGTATGCCAAGCGGTTGTCGACGCGAGCAATTGCGGAATCCAGCGATTTGTCGCGCGCCCTGCCCGGAAGCTCACCGGGGTTCAGCACGTCTTCGTGGATAGCTTCAACCAGGTCGGCGGTTAGGACGCGGTAGATCATTTGTCCTTCAGATAATCCAGGACTGGCTGTACTTTTGACCTGCTTTGATCAAGATGGTCTCGCACCTCCTCCCAGCTAGCGACTTGCTTTTCGATACCGATAACGGCCTCGTTGGGGACCAGATACCCCACAATCGTTGAGTTCTTCAGAATGGCAATCGGCTCGCCATGAGCGCGCTGCAGCACTTTGTGTGGTTCACGCATTTCGGTGATAGATGCGATTTGACTGGTCAGGAGCCGGGGCACGGAAGAGTCCAGTGTTAGGTTTACCCATGATAGTGTAGACTATAATACATATTTTGCAACCCTCCGTCACTCGAAGTACACCTTGCTGCACGCCTTGCAAGTACTGGCAGTTCGCGAGGCGTGGCGAAGCCAATGCCCAGTTAGGTCGCTATGTTAAATCACAGAGTCTTCATTATCGTCACAGTTCAACGTGCAAAGTAGAACTGTCGCACACGCCCTTCTCGCCACGGCGCACCTCAGTCATCCGCTGAAGGACTTCCTCGCTTCGCCTTCGGTCATCCAGTCCTGCCCACCGAAGGCAATGAGTGCGACGAAGACGCAGTTCTTGTTGAGATCGGCGCGGAACACGACGGTTAGACGATGGCCGCGTCCACCATGACGGACCAGCCATCCGTCCAGCGGTGGCGCCAAGCGAACGCCTGACATCGGGTTGGCAGAGATGTCGGCAATCAGGTCGTCGACCTCATCAAGGCGCCTGCCGGCGGCGTCGAAGTCTCCGCCGGTGACGTCGACGATGTGATCCACCAACGCGGCAAGGTCTTGGTCTACCAAGGGATGTCGAACGATGCGCATCAGGCAGTGGTGCCACCGGCAGCCTTTGCAAGTCGAGCAAGATGCGCGCGCGCGCATGACGTGATGCTTTCGCCCGTTCGAACGGGTTCCCAGGTATCAGGGGGAAGCGCGAGGCGCCGCTGGACTTCGGCTTCAAAGAGAAGACGCTCCCGCTCCCGCGCTGCCCGCGCGCGTGCCATCTCGCCAGAGACCGCAGCGCTTATGTTCGGATACTCGCCGCTCTCGACCAGCTCTCGGGCGAAGTTGAAAGCTGCATCCGTGAAGCTGACACTCTGTTTGTGTACGCCCATCATCGTCTCCGTCGGTAGTCCATTGGAGCACCATAGCCTTCCCGCTGAATGTTTTCAACAATTGGAAGCGGGCAAGGGTCTGGATGTCATGGCTGAGCGATAGACGCAGAATCTACAGCTCACGAGGGACGACCGGCAGACGATCCTTGCCGGACGAGTTGTGCAATGCCGAGTGCTGCCGCGCTTCTTCGCCGATCACGGCGCCGCGTGTTGCCCTTTCGTTTCGCTTCTGGTCCAGTCATGCAGCACGACGTTGAGCTAAGGCGGCACCAAGATGAATACCCCAAATGGCGACCTCGACCGTTGGCCGGACCCGGCCGTCGCAAACGCTCGCCGCAGCGTCTTCGCGCAGGACCTTGTCGTCGAAGGTGATGCCACCTCCAATGGACCGATCGAGGTCCAAGGCAATGTCGTTGGCTCACTGCGGGCGCCGGAGATCACCGTGGCTGGTTCAGGTCGTGTTGAAGGTTCCGTGGTCGCCCACGACCTCGTCGTGCTCGGGGTGGTTTCCGGCAGGGTCTCAGCGCGAAACGTTCAGCTCGCACCGAGTGCGGTCGTGCAGGCCGACGTCACCCATGAGCAGATCGCCATCGAGGCCGGTGCCGAGCTGGAGGGCAGGCTTCAGCGTAAGGCCTGACAGATCTCACACCACAAGGTCTGGCGGCAGCATTTGGCCAGCAGGCAGATAGCCCCGCCGCATCTTCTGTCGAAGAGTTTGAGATGCCGCCCTCTCCGCTTCTTCCACGGTGGCGCAAGTCTCGAGTCTTGTCCGTCCGTGCGTTCCGATCCGGCCCCAGGTCCGCAAGACGGAGACGTCTCCGAACAGCGTCGCCGCAACATCGATGCAGTAGAATCGCGCCATCTTGTGCTCAGGGTCGATGCGGTGCAGATGTGCCAGAGCCAAGGCGGTCCTCCTCTGCACAGACTCCGCCTTATTGCTCTCCAAGTCTAATTGCATTTCTGAATCGATCCGGGCGGTCCGATTCAGAAAGCTGATGGGTCATGGTGACGGATCGCCCGGTGTTCCCTCGACAACCTCGACCCAGAGGACGCCACGCAGGCTTTCTTCCGGGACCAGCCACACGGTCCTGAACCGGCCATTCACGGTGCGGTGCCGTTCTGCAACGAGTTCCCGGTCTCCGCGGTCGATCCGCCACAGGCGACGATCGATGGTCGGGCTTTTGGAGCTGCTTCTAGCGACCTCTTCCATACCGGCCTCCTGTCATCCGTTGACGGCTAGCGGTCATGGACATGAACTCTGTCAGAACATATCTAACGACATCAGAAGTGGTGCTTTGCTGTCGCCACGCGAACCACGAAAGGCTTTCCTGTCGATGCATGTTCTGTCCCCCGTTCTGGCTGTTTCCGCGCTTGCGGCGATGTCTGTTCCCGTCCACGCGCTCGACGCCTGGACGATAGGTGTCGAACGTGGCCTGCCGACCTACGCGCTCACCAGCGAAGCGGGTGAGGTGCGGCTTGTCTGCGATCCGGATCGCGTCTTTGGGCCAACGCCCAACGGCGCGTTCGTGGTTCGCTTTGTCAAAGACGCCGCACCGGACATGGTCGTCGTTCTCGCAAAGTCGGGCGAACAGGCCCGCCTGCCGGTCAACAACGGCATCGCCGCACAGGCATCGGTTGACGCAGCGGACTGGTCGAAAATGGTGGCTACCTTCCGCTCGGGCGGCGAGTTCGCGCTCGTTACAAGCGCCGACAGTCTGACCTTCGAGACAGCGCCGCTGCCCGATCTTGCCTGCGAGTAACCGGAGGCAGTTCATCGAATTCTGTTGCATTGTCCGGGTCTATCTGACGCGTCGCGCCTCGATCAGCAGCGACGCAATCGCGGCGAGGAAGGCACCAACGATCGTCGCCCGGGCCTCGATCAGCCAAGGGTCATCAAGTGCCGCATGCATAGCCCGGATAGCGGAGCTTTGGGCGTAGACGGTCATCGGTTCGCCGACCGCCATGTCCGATGCTGCCATGGCAAAGATGCGCCTCGCCTCATCGACATGCGGCGCAAGATCATCTTCCGCCAAGAGCCGCCGCAGTTCGGCCCGGGCTTCCTTGGCAAAGGCGCGCAGCATGTAGGCTGGGGTCACGTCGCCCGCGCCAGGGATCTGCTCAAGCTGCTTCTCGATTGCCAGCGGCAGCCGAAAGAGGACCACCAGCTTCTCTTTCCGGGGCCTCGCCAACCCACTGGCAGCACATTCGGGCGGCGAAGCGGGGGACTGCGGCCGACCACTCTCCCCTTCCCTCTTCCCGGCAAACTCCGGGTCGGCCAAGTGCTCCGTCGTCATGTCGGGAAGCTGGGCCTTGCCGCACTCGACATTTCCTCCCTGCTCCGGCGCACGCCGTTCGGCAAGAATGCGCGACTGCACCTCGCGCGATGACCGCAACCGTGCGGCGGAGTTCTGCAGACCTGGTTCTTCCGCTGCCGGGGAGGGTGCGACACGTGCAGGAAGGCGGAAACGGCTCATGCAGGGATCACCTCGTCGATCCCGGTCAGGACAAGTTCCGCAACTACAAGCTGGCGTGTGATGGCATCCGCCACCAGCCGACCGCCGGGTGCTTTGGCGTTGGCGCGGGCCGCCGGTCCAAGGGGGCCGTGATAGCCCAGTTGTTCGAGGATTCTCGAATGCGGAACGATCACGTCGAGATGGTCGAGACGCAGGATCTCTTGCAGCACGTCTTGGTCGCGCTTTGGCAGTTGAGCCATCCCCCCTTCCCGGGTTGCGGCGTCGATGATCTTCGGCCCCGCGTCCATGACGAGGACCCGGACCGCGGGGAACCGCTCGCCCTCGGCAATCGAGGCGCGGAGGTCGTCCATCCAGAGGACGGCGCGATGGGTCATTTCCCATTCGGCTTAGACGGGGCGGGCTGGGATCAGCACCAGATCGGAGATCAGGCAGAAGTCCTCGGTGTCGGTGTGGGTGCCAGGCCGGGTGTCGATCACGACGAGATCGACGCCGCGCGCTTCCTCGGCCTCGAGGAGCGACAGAAGCCCTTCAACACTTTCCGGTGGCGAGAGGATCGCCAGGCTCTCCGGCCAGTCGGGCTTTTGCGCACTCTCCCACGTGGCCAGTTCGAAACTGTCGCGCCAACGGCCGAGTTGAGCGTTCACATCACCGTCGATCAGGGTGACGCTGCGCCCGAGGTTCAGTGCTGCAGATGCGAGAAGCATGGCGGTCGTGGTCTTGCCCGAGCCGCCCTTGGTCTGCACGATGGTAATGACTTGCATGAAATGACGCCTCCACAAACGGTACTCGATACACCTTGCACCGACGCCCGGCGTTCTTTCATGACGCTGCGGAAGGCAGTGCACCGCGGGCAAGCCAAGATCCAGCGAAGCCGTTGTAAAGGCGTCACTAATCCGACCGACGTGCGGTGCGCCGTTTAGGCATAAGGTTGCAGAAACGTCAAATGGCATGTGCTGGAAGTTGTAACACACCGCCGAAGCCTTCATGTTTCCTAAGGATTCCCGCAGCCGTGATGCTGCGGCGCGGCGTCCGAGCACTCCTTCGGCCTAGCCGCAATCGAGGCTATCTGCCTTCCGGCCCGTATGACGGTTTGCATGTCTGCATGCCTGCATAGGTGACAGGCCGCATGCCTGCGTTGGAACCTGTCCGCACGGCTGATCCGAAGGCAGGGTGACATCAGGCCTCTGTCTAGGGACGATCCCGAATATGACCCGCCAACCGGATGCATGCCGGACAATCTGCCTGCTTGCCTGTCGGCCTGCTTGCCAGTTCGCCTAGTGACGGGTTGACGCTACGCCGATCCAGCCTGTGGCTTCATGCCCAAAGCCATTCATCGTCGGCCATCTTCCGCAATGGGCAGGCCTTGAAGCATCTTGAGGCCCCTTCCCCGGCCCCCCTTCTCTTCCCGGGCAGCCCTTCCTTCAGACTGTCGTGCCCGTCCCAACAGCCCTCATGGAGGGACCGCACACTTCTGCAAAGCCCAAGGTTTCAAGGCGCTCGACCACTTTGGTCTCGCGTTGCACGGAGGCCTGACGGCCGGGGCGCAGGGACGCAGTCGGCGGGCAAGCCGCCGACCCCTGACGCCATATTGAGTCCTCACCGGCTGTCCGGTTTCCGCACGCGGGCTCCTCTTCAGAGGAGCGGAAACCGGCCGGTGAGGACGGTTGGCAGGAACGGTGGTGTGTGGTACATGATGCGCAATGACTGCAAAACACATTTAATGATGCAATGCCACGCTCACGCCTGACCTCAACTGAGACTGCAGCCATCACGGCGCGGCTCCTCGCTGGCGAGAGCGTCGCGGCCGTGGCGAGGTCGATGGGCCGTTCCCGCCAGGCGCTGTCACGGATCAAGGGCAGCCTTGATCGGAAGGAGGTGCGGCGGCTTTCGGTAAAGTTGAACATCCGCATCACGGAAGACGAGCATGCAGCCTTTCAGGCGGTTGCCGAAGCAAACGGTCTGACGGTTTCCGAGGCAGTCAGGCATCTGGTCAGACAGGCAAGCGATCGTCTGGCCATCCAGGCAGACGAGCTTGATGCCATCGCTGCAGCCAGGCGGGAATTGTCCGCTGTCGGCAACAACCTCAACCAGATCGCCCGACTGGGGGCGGTCGGTCGTCTGACCTGGAATGCCCGTGATGCCGCCCTGGTGCGCAAGGTCGGAGCGCGGGTCGATGACCTTGTCGAAGAGGTGGTCCACCTCCTCTCGGCGCTGAGGGCCAAGCAGGGACTTGGTGATCAAATCTCTCCTTTCGTTCTTGCCACTGATACTTCTGCCGAGGCGCCGAAATGACCCGGTCGCCTTCCGTCGAGGATCTGGTTCTTGGTCATGTTCTCGACGACCGTCGTCGTGGGCGGGGTGGTGGCGACGGCTCATCGTCCCGTCTCGGCACGCGCAAGGAACGCCAGACCCGGGCGCTTCTGCGAAACGCTGGTGGGCCCCGTGGCTGGCAGTCGGTCGTCAAACGCATCGCCGGCGGCAGCGCCCGCACCCCACAGGAGCTGAAGCGCCTTCTCGACTATGTGGCCCGGGAAGAGGGGGTGCAGAGCACTTGGTGCAACCTGGCGGGCTATGAGCGTGATTTCGATCCTGCCCGAACGGAGCGGACGGCCGATATCTGGTCTTCGACCTGGACAGGTGCGCCGCGTCGGGGGCATGCCGATCACATCGTCCTGAGTTTTCCGCGGGGGGTGGACGCCGAACGTGCTGAGGTCATCGCCCGGGAATGGGGGCAAGCTGTGTTCGGGTCCGGTGAGTATGGGGATGTCTGGCGATACGTTGCTGCCCTGCACAAGGACACTGACCATCTGCATGCGCATTTCGTGGTCGATAAGCATGGCATCGAGGAAGGCCGATTCCTATCGATCTGTCGTCATGCCGCGCTGAACTTCGATGTGATGCGCGAGCTTCACGCCGAGATCAGTCAGTCGCATGGGCTGAACATCCTCGCCTCGTCGCGCCTTTCCCGCGGCATTGTCGAGAACCCGCCGCGCCAATCCGAGCTGCGTGCATCGCGAGAGGGCGGGAAGGCCACGCCACCTCCCCCGCCGCCGCTGTCTGACGGGGAGCGGAGCCGACGGCTCGCCGCGATGCAGGGCTTCGCCCGTGAATACAAGACCCTTGGCGACCTCGCCGACCTTGCCGCCGCAACCGGCACCGAGGCAAGTGCCGCTTCCTACCTTTCCCGGCTGGCCCGGGCGCTTGGCGCGTCTGCCGCCGCTCTCAGACAAGGAGTTCCCCTGATGCCCGATCACTCGCTTCATGCCGAAGGCGACCCCGCCACACGGGTTGAGGCAGCGCGCAACGAGATGATCGCTTCGGCCACAGAGGCCTGGGAGGCAATTCGCGCCATGGAACCCTCTGCCGAGCGGGTCGACCTGGAGCGCAGCTTTGCCGAGCAGGCCCGCGCCTCGCTGAAACTCGCACCCGACAGCATCCTCCTCGCAGAGCATGCCCAAGTTGCCGACCGGAACACCGATCCCTATCACAACCCGACCCTCGCCTCACTTGAGCGGTTGGACCAAGGCCAGACCGAGGGGGTTTCCCTCGACGAAGGTCTTCGCGCGACCCTTGCACATGTTCGCGACGAGATCGGCGAACGGCTGACGGCGCTGTTCTCGATCCGGGAAGATGAGCTTCGCATAGCCGGCACGTCCGTCGAGGAAATGGTCGCCCGCTTCAGTTTGGCCGAGCGCAGTGAGGGCCAGCGGGCGAGCTGGATTACTGAGCAGCCGAACACAATGCAAAAGGTGTTCTGGATGGAAACGGAGCGCGCTTTGGGACAGGAGGTTCAGGCGGAAGTCGCGGCTTTCAACCTAGCGCCGGAGTTGACCGAGGCCATTGCGCGCGACCAGTTGCTCACCGTCGATCGCCATATGAGGCTCTCTGATGTGCCCGCGCTGGAAGCCATCGTCGACCGCCTGCACGACACCCTGAAACCCGAGGATCTCGACCGCGTCCGGTCCGGCGACCTCGCCCCGCTCAACGAGCAGGTCCGAGATCCAGCACTCCGGGCGGCCGTCGCGCATGAACTGAAGAACGAAGGAGACCTCGGTCAATCGGGCGAGGTCGGACCCTGGGCAGATCTGGCACGTGCACAGAATCGCGCCGCCGAGCTGGGGCAGCGCGACCGCGCCGTCGAACGCGACACCGGCCACGAACTCTGAGGACAGACCCATGCTTTCGAATCTCGACACCGCCTGGCGGTATCCGCTGGCGCTGCTCCTTGGACTGCTGACGGGTCTCTACATCGGCGGCATGCTGGCGACGATCTATGTGATCACAGCCTTCCGGGAGAGCCTCGATACGCTTAGCCCAACAGGCCCCTGGTTCTTGCGCTACGAATGGGCCGACCTCGCCGCGCGGCCTTCAGTCCTGCAGGGCGCATTGATCATCACCGGTGCTGTGACGGTCGCGCTGACGCTCGTCGGATTAGCTGGGGTACATCGCGGCCGCCTCAACCAGTATGACGACGCGCATTTCCAGTCGCGCCGTGAGTTGAAGCGCAACCACATGGTCGGAACCCTCGATCAGAACGGCTTCATCTTCGGCAAGCTCGGCACCCCGAAATCCGACGCGCCCTTCGTGATGGCCCCGCCCGACCGGTTCCCCCATGCGATGATGATCGCACCTACGGGCCGGGGAAAAGGCGTCGGCTTCGTCATCCCGAACCTCCTCCACTTCTCAGGCTCGGCGATCATTCTCGACGTCAAGGGCGAGAACTTCGCCAAGACCTCGATCCACCGCAAGCACGGGTTGAAGAACGGTATCTGGTACTTCTCGCCGTTCGATGAGGACCGTGGCTCGCACCGGTTCAACCCTCTCGCCCGGATCGCCGCCCTGCCCTCTGCCGAGCGTCAGTATACCGCGCTGAACTCGATGGCCGACCTCTTCCTTATCCCCGAAGGCGAAAGTGCCCAGAGCTTCTTCAATGCCGGCAAGCGGCTGTTCATCGCCTCCTGCCTTTACGCAATCGAGCAGCGTAGACCGACCCTTGGCTATGCCGGCGAGATCATGGCCGGAGGTGGCGACAAGAAGAAGAGCTACACCGCCATTGCCGAGACCACAAACATCCCGATCGTCTCCCGCACCTTCCTCGAGATGGCCGACGTCCCTGAAAAGACCCTTGGGGCCTATGTGTCCGTCATCCAAGGATCCGGCCTCGAGCTTTGGAACGACCCTGCGGTGGACCGCGTGACCTCAGCCAGCGACTTCGACTTCTCTACCTTCCGGCGCGATCCCCAAAGTCTCTACATCGTCGTCCAGCCCGAGCACCTGAAAACTCTCGCCCCCCTCGTCCGCCTACTCTTCGCGGATGCCATCGCTTCCCTCCAGCGCCGTGAGCCTGGTCCGGACGAACCCCATGCGGTCATGTTCCTGATGGACGAGTTTGACCAGCTCGGCCGCCAGCCACTTGTCCTCTCTTCCATCAAGACCATCCGCAGTTTCGGCGGCCGGTACTTCATCATCTCTCAGACCATTCCCGGTCTCGATGACATCTATGGGGAGACCGGGCGGCGCTCTCTGCAAGGCGGCGCTGGTGTGCAGATCTACATGACACCCCAGGATGACCGGACCGCCGAGGTGCTGTCGAACGCCTTGGGGCGGTCTACCATCACTGCCGTGACCGAGAGCCAGTCGCGGGTTCGGGCCTTGGAGGACAGTGCTAATGTCAGCAGGCGTTCCGAGGAGCGTCCGTTGATTTCGGCAAACGAGGTGTTGCGGTTCCCTCTGGACGAGGTGCTGGTGTTGCCAGAGGGGCAGTATCCGATCCGCGCGCGGCATATCCGGTACTATGAGGATCGGCACTTCGGGCCGATTGATCGGGCGCGGAAAGGGAAGGCGTTGCCGACAATACAAACGGGCGGGGCGGATAGCAGGCTTGCGCCTGTCGGAAAGCTGTCAAGGTTGACTGAGTCCGCTGGACCTGCGGGCGCCGAGGTCTTCGGAGAAGCGGCACGAGTGTTTCAGGCAATCGCGGAGAGCGCCAAGCGCACACGGAAAGTGCCGGCTAGTGGCTGAGGGTGCTGAGCAACCCAACGCCGCCACCTGCGCTGACGCAGCTCTGGACGCAAGACAGTCCTAAGGCTCGGCGATTGTCTTTCGGCGCGACTGTTCCGAACCGGTGCGTCGGCCATCCATCGCGCCGGAGCCGCAGGCAGTGGCGGCAGCTGATCTGGCTGGGCTGCCAAAACATCATGCAAATGCGCAGGTGATGCTTGGTGGAAAGTAAGGGAGGTCGTTCTGGACCGTTGCACGCGCGTGGATCAAGGCAGCAAATGCGCTGTGCGTGAACGGTGACCGCAAAAAAAATTAAGTGACGTAGGGTTGGCCTGGCTTGACAGGAGCAACCCCGACGGAGGCAAATACTAGCATAGGTGGTACGATTCGCGCAGGAGTTGACTTTGGTCCTTGGGTGCTTATGGACAGCCGCAGATAGCGGCTCTGGCAGGCCCAGCGGTCAGGCCCAGCGGTGGAACTTCACACATAATGCGAGAAGTTTTTCGGAAGAGCATTTGCCTATTCCTTGCTGGACTGCGGACAGATGCAATTTTTCGGGTCCAGGTTCGATCTGGCGCTTGGGTGCTGGCATCTTGTCGACGTAAAGGAAGGGGATCGGGATGATCAAGCCGCCTCAAAGAGAAATTGGGAGGAGATGGTGCTTGAAATCAAGCGCCATACGGCTCGCTTCCGCCTTTGATATTCACTGGTCACATCAAAGGCGACAAAGCTTTAAAGCCATCCTTCTAGTGCTGGCGTGGGTCTTCCTGATCCTAAGCTCCACGTCGATCACTCATGCCGATCTCATGGAAGAGCAGGGATCTATTAAGTTCCCTACCGGCGCAAAAAGAGTAGACATCACTTGGACCGGTCGGATTGCTTCTGTTCAGGATGATGGGACTATTTTCTTGGAGAATGGAAGAGGCTTCAAACAGTGGGCTGTGGCCTTCACTGACACCATCGCCGCAAGGGAGTTCTTAATTGGTAGGGACGTGGCTTGCAGAGTAGTAAACAGTACTTTGAACTCATATGATCTTGTTGGATTTGTTGGGTATGCAGGTGTCTATGATTGTGAGGTCCTTTCAAGGAAACCCGACGCGCCCCAGACGCAGCGAAACAGTCTTGGACTCTACCCTTGGGCAGCGGACTTTGGGTTTGCTCGAATAGGCTGTGAGGAAAATGACAAGATGCCACCTGGTGTATTTTCGGTTCAGCATGTGGATGGCTACAGCTACAGGTGTGAAGGTGATGTTAGTGTACGCCAAACGCCAGTTCCTTAGCTGGCCGAGGCAAGCCTAGGCTTGGTCGACTCATCATCAAATGACCAAAGATCAAGAGATTTTAAGAGAGTCTCATAGAGGTACAGCATGACCATAGATGATATGATTGACCCTGCCGTCGGCTACATTATTCTTAATGGCTTCGACGCGGCCGGCAGGCAGAAAATAAGGAACGCACTTGTCGAGTTGTACGGAGAGCCCGATGGGTCGGGCGGCTTCATCGGAGGTAGCGCAACTTTTCGAGCCTTGTTCTCTCCGGTTGTGAGCGGGGTCGTACCTCTAAATATTGACTTTGCTTCTAATGCAGCAAGTGCCGACGTTGGAGGCTTTCAGGTCTACATTGATTCCGATTCTGAGCGTGTCCAAGTTACTGACTTTGGACAAGTTGTTAACACCGGCCTTGCCGCAGTTCTATGTCACGAGTTGGTGCATGCGGTCGGTGGTGCCAACGATGTGCTGAATCCACTTGCAAACCCTGACGTGAGCGCCAACCCAGACTATCTTGGTAACTGCGATTGGTTCACAAATTTAATTTTGCTTGACCTTGGTCTGGAACCTGCATCGACCTACAATTCTAAGCTTCGCGTGAACGGGGGCAGTCACGCTTTTTTTGCGATCGGGAGAGACTTCACGGACAGGAATGTTGATCTCGTCTTAATAGCCTCGACAGAGACTGTACTTAATGCCAACACGCCGACACCGATATATTTTATCGGGCCAGATCCAGATACCTCTCGAAACACGACTGAGACAAATGACCTTATATTCGGCTTAGATCATCTGGGAGGCACTATATCTTCTGGTCTGGGAGATGACTTCCTCTATGGTCGAGGTGGAGATGATTCTCTTTTTGGCGGCAGTGGCCGCGACTGGATTGATGGTGGTGAGGGGGTAGATTTAGTAGGCTACGTACCATTTAGTTGGGACGCTTCCCCTACCGTTGCAGTGGGCATACAAGCGATATTCGACGGTGATAGCGCTTCGGCATTCGGAGGTACAATTCACGATAGCTGGGGTGGGGCCGATATTGTTCGACTTGTCGAAGTCATTCGGGCCACTGGTTTTGATGACTACTTGTCTCTCGGTGCTGACTTCACTCTTTTAGCATACACTGCGGTCGACGGTTTTGGGCTCAAAGAGTTCGATGCGCAAGACGGCGCTGAGACCGACGGCGACACTCTCGATATTGCTCTAATGGATGCCGTGTCCGGAAAAGGGCTCAACATAGATCTGAAGGCTGAAGTGATTACCGACGGAACCTATTCGATCGCGGTGAAGAACTTCGAGAATGCTAAGGGCAGCGAGCATGACGACACAATTATCGGCAGTGATGAAGATAATTTGATCGAGGGTCGAGGTGGAAACGATGTCATCGAAGGTGGTGTCGGTCTCGACACGATGTACGGCGGGGATCACAACGACACGCTGGATGGGCAAACAGGGAACGACACACTCTTCGCCGGGTTCGGCCACGACGACGCCTTTGGTGGCGATGACAACGACATAATTTATGCCAGCACAGGTGCGGACAAAGCCGACGGCGGTATTGGCAACGACTGGATGGACCTGGACGCGGGCTCGGACTGGGCGATCTATACAGCTGGGTTTGACACGATCCGTGCGGGCTCAGGGAACGATTACATCGACGTCACCAACGCAACGGACGACAAGCTGACGCTGGTGGTCGAGGCAGGCTTTGGCCATGATCAGATTGCGGGAAACAACAACCGTGTCGACAAGGTTGTTTTCGAGGGCATCGCCAGCTCCGATGTCGAGCTGATCTGGAACTGGACGGCACAGCAAATTGGCAATCAGATCTTCATGTCGGGTGAGGCCGCGATTCATGTCAAATCGACCGGCGACACGATCTACGTGCAGAACTTGTCGGGTCAGTACTCCCTTACGGGGTCTGCCGCCCCGCCACTTTTCGGCTACCTTTTGGGCGTCGGCCTCACGTTTCCGCAGTACTTGCCGTTTCTTCCTTTCCCGTATTCAAGTCTTGTCCCCGATTACCCAAACATGGGTCACAATTTCGACATGGTTTTCACGGATCGGACGGTCTCGGCCGGATCGTGGGACTATTTCTTCGGCTTCCCTTGGGAGATCCCTGCCCAGTCGATTCCTGAAGAGTGGAAGAATGCACTGGAAAGCTTTGAGACGGAGCGCGAAACCCCCGACGACGGCCAGGGCGCTGATACAGACGACACTGTCTCTGGCACGGACTTGGACGACGTGGTCAATACATCTGGTCAAGGCAACGACCACTATGACGGTCGCGGTGGTCGCGACACGGCGAGTTTCGCAGGGGCAAGCAGGGGAGTAAGTGTCGACCTTGCCGCAGGAACGGCTAGCGGGATCACCACCGGCGCCGACATATTGGTTGGATTCGAGATTGTCGTTGGTGGGGCTGGGAACGACACAATTTCGGGTACCACAGCGAACGACACCCTGCAAGGCGGGGTTGGCGACGACGTTCTTGAAGGACGTGCGGGCGCAGATGTGCTGGTAGGCGACGGGGGCTTCGACACCGCAGACTATTCAGAGTCGGATTCTCGCGTCGTGATCCGCGACACGGGCTGGCGCCAGAATTTTGCAGTGTATGGCGATTACTACTATCGCTACACATTTGTCGCGGCCGACGGCGGCCATGCCACCGGTGACAGCCTGTCTTCGATCGAGAATGTCATTGGCAGTGCGTACAGCGACATCATTGGGGGTCAGTCTAACGTTGCAGGTGTGCTGTATGGCGGCGATGGTCACGATCAGTTGCGAAGTGCCGGGGCGCATGACACCCTATTTGGCGGTGGCGGGCGGGACTATCTTGGTTTGCATCAGAGCGGTGGTTTCGCCGATGGGGGCGGCGATGATGATCTGTTGGTAGCAACCGGAGGCAATAGTACGCTCATCGGTGGCGGCGGCAACGACACTTTGGGGAGTTACGATTTTCTGTATGTATCGCATGGCTGGGGCGACGCAGGTCTTTGGTGGTCAATGACCAAAGGTGGCGAAAATCTTGGCTTTGGCCACGTTGAGATGGACGGTGGTGATGGCATTGACACAGCCGAGTTCCGCTACACCGGCGGCATGGTCATCGATATGGTGGCCGGCCAATTCCAGGCTTGGGATGCGGAGTACGGCGGGACGATCATCAATGTCGAAAACATCATTGGCGGTACCGGTAATGATCTGATCATCGGCAACGATCAAGACAACGTACTGATTGGCGGTGGCGGAAATGACGTACTTATTGGCGGTGGCGGCAACGACACCATCTACATTGGTCTAAATCAGTCCACTGGAACTCCAAATTGGTTTCCTGGCACTAGTGTGATCTTTGGTGGGGACGGGCAAGACAAACTTGTTCTTGGAACTTTGATTGGAGCATTAAGTACGGATATTACGCTGGCATATGTAGCAGGCGGAATTCGGATCACCTTGATTAGCGACCCGACAAGGTCTGTATTAATCGGGCAAGACATAGAGACCGCGCAATTCTCCGACACAACTCGCACCATTGCCGAAATGCTAGCCGAGGTCCAAACTGACTTTAACGTCATCGGTGATGTCATACGGCTGGACGAGCGGGAGACGGAGGCGCTTGCCGTCCTTGCGAATGACTTGCCATATGGCGGCAATCCGCTGCACATCACCAAGATCAATGGCATTGCCGTCGTCGCGGGTCAGACCCTGCGGTTGGCGAGCGGTGCAACGGTTACGCTGAACGCCAACGGTACAATTACTTTTGACCAGGCGGGTGCCTATGCCTGGCTCGATGCGGGCCAGTCTGTGTCGGAGTCGCTGACCTACACCGCAACTGACATCACCGGTGTAGAGAAGACTGCGGCGTTGACTGTGGTGATCGACGGGCAGGCCAGTGAGCCGACCTTGATCCATCTGAACGCGAATGTGTTCTTTGCTGCAGCGGATCCCGTGGCTGCTACAGTTTCGACCATCGCCAACTTCAATATTCATGGGTCCTTGATTGACCTTGGTGGCGTCCTGATCGATCCGAATGCGCCTCCACCAGGTGTGAGCATTCAGGAGGTCAACGGCGACACGGTCGTGCAGTTCGGCGATGACAGCGTGGTTCTGAAGGACATTTCGCTGGCAGCCTGGCAGTTCGCCGTGCAGCAACGCGTATCAGCCGGGCCAGGAAACGATTCCCTTGTTGGTACCTTCCGGACAGATGTTCTGTTCGGCGGCGCTGGCAACGATACGATCAATCTTGGCGTGGCTGGTCAGACTGGTGGCGACGATGTGGCCATCGGAGGAGCAGGGAACGATCTGATCACAGCTGCCCGCGGCAATGTGGCGTTGTACGGAAACGAAGGCGTGGATTCCCTCTATGGTGGCAGCGGAGACGACCTGCTCATGGGGGGAGAAGACAACGATCTCCTAAGGGGCGGACTTGGCAACGACTTGTTGCGTGGCGGTACCGGCAACGACACGCTGAGCGGAGGTGGGGGTCGTGACAGCTTTGAGGGCGGCGATGGCATCGACACTCTACTGCTGAATGATGAGACGATCAGCGCTAACGGCAATGGTGTTGCCGTCGATATGGCGCTGGGTACGATCCGCTGGTCCCGAGACGACGGTCTCGAACTGATGTCAGGCATTGAGGTGCTTGTTGGCAGCACAGGCAGAGACACTCTTCACGGGAGTGCGTTTGCCGAGGAGATCCGAGGCCAGAGCGGAGATGACTTTATCGACGCCCGAGAAGGCAATGATACGGTCATCGGCAGCGGCGGTCGGGATACTCTCCATGGCGGCGACGGTGACGATGTCCTGAACGGATACCTCGGGAACGACCAGATCTATGGTGGAGCCGGGAATGACACGCTGGACAATTCCAACGGCACCAACTCGGTCTATTCCGGTCAGTCTTCACTTTACGGCGGCGATGGGGACGACGTCTTCAAGACCTTCTCGGGCATCGGCCTGATCGACGGCGGTGCGGGCAATGATACCTTTGATTTGTCTGCCTTCAGCAACAGCAATTTCATCCCCAACTTCGATCTCACGACAGGCATTGCCGGTGGAGGGCAAAAACAGATTCAGATCATCAACATCGAGCATGCGATCGGGAACGACTACAACAACTCGATAAACGGGAACGGCGGTGCCAATAGCCTGAGCGGTCGCGGCGGCCATGACACAATCCTTGGTCAAGCGGGCAATGACAGCCTGTTTGGTGGCAGCGGGAACGACTCGCTGGACGGCGGGGTCGGGGACGATAGCCTTTCGGGCGGAAGCGGCAACGACACCTATCGCGTCGACAGCGTCGGCGATGTCGTCGTGGAACTTTCTGGCGAAGGCACAGATGTTGTTGAAACCACTGTTAGCCACACCCTTGGCGACAATGTCGAAAACCTTGTGCTCCTGTCCGCTGATCTGGTCGGACAGGGCAATACGCTGGCCAACCGCCTGACGGGCTCTGCCGGAAACGACACGCTGCAAGGCCTTGGGGGCAACGATACCCTGGTCGGCAATGATGGCGCGGACGTCTTGGACGGTGGTTCGGGCAACGACAGCATGGTCGGTGGCCTTGGCATTGACCGCTATGTGGTCGACAGCACCGGAGACATTGTTGTCGAAGCGGTCGGCGGAGGCATCGATACGGTCGAGAGCTCTGTCACCCATACGCTGGGGGCAGAGGTTGAAAACCTGACATTTACCGGGGCTGCCGCGATCAACGGCACCGGAAACGCGCTGGCGAATGTGATCCAGGGCAACGCGGCGGCCAACAGCCTGAGTGGTGCAGACGGGAACGACACGCTCGTGGGCGGCGATGGGAACGATACCCTGACCGGCGGCCTGGGCGACGACTCGATGGCAGGTGGTGCTGGCGACGACAGTTACATTCTCGATAGCGCAGGTGACACTGTCTCTGAAGCTGCGAACGAAGGGACAGACACGGTCTCGGTCGCATTCAGCTACGCCTTGGGAGCCAATGTCGAGGCACTGGTCCTGACGGGGGCCGCGGTGGCCACCGGAACCGGCAACACCCTTGCGAACACGTTGACCGGCAATACGGCTGCAAACCAGTTGAGCGGGCTTGAGGGGAACGACACGATCTTCGGTGGCTCAGGCAACGATACGCTTGATGGCGGAACCGGCGATGACAGCCTGAGTGGCGGCAGCGGCAATGACCTCTTCATCGTGGATGCTGTAGGTGATGCTGTCGTCGAAGCATCGTCCGGCGGCACGGACACGGTGCAGGCATCGGTCAACCACACCCTCGCAGTGCAGGTCGAACACCTGGTCCTCGTCGGCAGTGCTAATCTGAACGGGACCGGCAACACGCTTGCAAACGCCATTTCCGGCAACACCGGCGCGAATGTGCTGTCGGGGCTTGACGGCAACGACACGCTGACCGGTGCCGAAGGCAATGACACCCTGGACGGCGGGATCGGCGACGACACGCTCGACGGAGGGACCGGCAACGACAGCATGGTCGGCGGGGCGGGCAACGATGTTTACGTCATCGACGCAACTGGCGACAGCGTCACCGAGGCTGCAAGCGCTGGAACCGACACAGTCCAGAGCGGCATCACCTATGCGCTTGGAACGAATGTCGAGAACCTGACCTTGACCGGCGCGGCTGCGATCAATGGTACCGGCAACACGCTTGCGAACGTGCTGATCGGCAACACCGCCGCAAACAGCCTCAGCGGCCTCGATGGCAACGACAGCCTGAATGGCGGGGCCGGGAACGATACGCTCGATGGCGGGGCGGGCACCGATACTCTGAACGGCGGCATCGGCAATGACAGCATGATTGGCGGGCTCGGCAACGATACCTATGTGGTCGAGAGCGCCGGCGACGTTATTGTTGAGGCTGCGTCGGGCGGCACCGATCTGGTGCAAAGCTCGGTCTCCTTCACCCTAGGCACCGAGGTCGAAAACCTTACCCTGACGGGAGCCGCCGTCATCAACGGCACCGGAAACGCGCTTGGGAACACGCTGACGGGCAATGCGGAAGCCAACGTCCTGTTGGGGCTCCTTGGCAACGACAACCTGTACGGCGGTGCCGGCAATGACAGCCTTGAGGGTGGAGACGGAAACGATCTTCTGGACGGAGGGACCGGCAACGACACAATGGTTGGCGGGACCGGCAACGACACCTATGTCGTCGACAGCCTGAGCGACAGCGTGGTCGAGGCAGTCGGGGCCGGGACGGATCTGGTGCAAAGTGCGGTCAGCTTCACCCTTGATCTGGCCCTGGAGAACCTCGCTTTGACCGGGACCGCGGCCATAAACGGCACCGGCAATACATCCGTCAACACGCTGACCGGAAACTCCGGCGCAAACGTCCTGACAGCTCTTGCAGGGAATGACAGCCTTTACGGCGGCAGTGCCAACGACACCCTCTATGGCGGCGATGGCGACGACTACCTCGACGGCGGCACCGGCAATGATGCCTTGGACGGCGGCACCGGCAATGACACGTTCATTGTCGATGCCTTGGGCGACACGGTGAACGATGGGCTCAACGAAGGCATCGACACTGTGCGGAGCGGCGTCACCTTCGTACTGGGTGGCAATCTGGAGCATCTCGTCCTGACGGGATCGTCCGCGATAAACGGCACTGGCAATGCGATGGCCAATGATCTGACCGGTAATTCTGGGGCCAACCTTCTGACTGGGCTCGATGGCGTAGACCGGCTTTACGGAGGCGGCGCTAACGACACGCTGCTGGGTGGATCCGGAAACGATCTACTGGATGGTGGATCAGGAAATGATAGCATCGACGGCGGGGACGGTGACGACACCTATGTTGTCGACGCGGCTGGAGATGTCGTCACCGAGGCGGCTGTAGGTGGCGTTGATCTGGTTCAAAGCAGCGTGGCCTTCACGCTTGGCACTGGGCTTGAACACCTGACGCTCACAGGATCGTCCGGTATCGCGGGCACCGGAAACACGCTCGCCAACATTCTGACCGGGAATACGGGAGCGAACACCCTCTCTGGCCTTGATGGCAATGACACTCTTTTTGGTGGCAGCGGCAACGACACCCTTCTTGGCGGAACAGGAAACGATGTCCTGGACGGCGGCAGCGGCACGGACTCGCTGACAGGCGGTGTCGGGGATGACACTTATGTCGTCGATGCCACGAGCGACGTGGTCGTCGAAGCCCTGGGTGAAGGGGTAGATACCGTAACTTCGAGCGTCACCTTGACCCTTGCATCCAACGTCGAGAATCTGACGCTTTCAGGGACATCAGGGCTATCAGGAACTGGCAATGCCTTGAGCAACCTTCTCATCGGCAACAGCGGGGCAAACAGCCTCTCTGGCCTTGACGGGAATGACACGCTGGTTGGGGGTGCTGGAAACGACACGTTGACGGGCGGGCTTGGTGCGGATCACTTCGTCTTCAACAGCACCAGCAGCGGGGTCGATATCATTGCCGACTTCAACCAGATTGAGGGCGGTGGCGAGGAAGGCGACGTTTTGCGTTTCGAGGGGCTGGGGGTCGGCAGCTTCGGCTATCTCGGATCGGGTGCCTTCACGGGCGGATCAGACAATTCGGAGGCGCGTGTCTCCGGCAACCAGGTGCTCGTGGACACCAATGGTGACGGCGTGACAGACATTACGATCACGCTTACGGGCCTCACCAATGCCAGCCAGCTGACTGCCGATGACTTCCTCTTTGTGTAACCCTGCTGGTGAATTAGCTTGGACAGGGAAAGTTCGGAGGCGGGTCGGCGGGAACTAGGGGCGGCTCGGCGTCAGTCCTTTGGGCTGATTGCTATAACAGTGCTTTTCAGCATCATCGTGAACGCGCTGATGCTGACAGGGCCCCTGTACATGCTTCAGGTCTATGACCGGGTACTGGGCAGCGGATCAGAAGCAACGCTCGTTGCGTTGTCCCTTTTGGTGATGGGCCTCTTTTTGGCCATGGGCATCCTCGAGTATGCTCGCGGCAAAGTCATGGCGATTGTCGGCGCGCGGTTCCAGGAGCGGCTCGACCGACGGGTGTTCACAGCTGCCGTGCAACGGGCGGCGGCCGTGCCGAACGACCCTGCAGCCATCACGGCGCAGCGCGATCTGGAGGCGATCCGGGCCTTCCTTGGGTCACCGGTGCTCCTCGCGCTCATGGATGCTCCCTGGACGCCGTTCTTCATAGCGGCAATCTTTGTCTTCCATCCGATGCTCGGCTGGTTGGCCGTTGGCGGCGGGGCGGTCCTCATCTTTGCCACTGTTCTTAACCAGCTTCTCTCGCGCCGCCCGCAAATGGAAGCCGGTCAGGCATCCGTGCAGTCGGACCGGTTTTCGGACCAATTGAAAAGCGAGGCAGAGGCGCTGCAAGCCCTTGGCATGTCCGAGGCTGGGTTCGACCGTTGGCAAATCGCGCGACGCAATGCGCTCGCGAAAGGCATAGCTGTCTCAGGGGTCGCCGGGGGCTTCAGCTCGCTGATCAAGACCTTCCGGCTCTTCCTCCAGTCGGCCATGCTTGGCCTTGGGGCATGGTTGGTTCTTCAAGGTGAACTGACTGCCGGGGCGATGATCGCGGGATCGATCCTCACCGGCAGGGCACTCGCCCCAATCGAGATGGCGGTCGGGCAATGGGCGGTTGTGCAACGGGCCAACGAGGCCTGGTACCGCTTGTCAGACCTCCTGTCCCGCGTTCCACTTTCACCGCCGCGCACGGCCTTGCCACGGCCAAAGGCTTTTCTCGAGGTCGAGGCGCTCAGCGTTGGTCCGCCGGGCGAACAGGCAGCGATCCTGCGTATGCTGAGCTTCCGTCTGGAACCGGGACAGGCCATCGGCGTCATCGGGCCGTCCGGCTCAGGCAAATCCACCGTCGCGAAAGCCCTGACCGGCGTTTGGCGGCCAAGCTCAGGCAAGATCAGGCTCGATGGCGCAGCGCTGGATCAATACGATTCCGATGTCCTGGGTCGACTGATGGGCTATCTGCCGCAGCGGATCCAGCTCTTTGACGGCACCATTGCCGAGAACATCGCGCGGCTTGATCCGGAACCCGACAGCGAAAAGATCGTCGCCGCTGCGAAGAAAGCTGATGCGCATGGCATGATCGTCAAGCTGCCACAGGGCTATGACACCCGCATCTCGGCCGTTGGAGGTCGTCTCTCCGGCGGCCAGATGCAGCGTATCGGCCTTGCGCGCGCCCTATATGGTGACCCGGTGATCGTCATATTGGACGAACCGAACTCGAACCTCGACAATGATGGCTCCGTTGCCCTGAACACTGCGATCCGCGCCTTGAAGTCGGAAGGCAAGTCAGTCCTGATCATGGCGCATCGACCCGCTGCGATACAGGAGTGCGATCTCCTGTTGGTGTTGGAAGACGGCGTTCGCAAAGGATTTGGTCCGCGTGATCACGTGTTGCGCGAACTGGTCAAGAACCATACCGAAATCGTGAAGCCGGCAGCTCCGAGCGGTGTCTCATGAAAGAGAGAACGGAGACTTGGTCGGCGCGTTGGCCTCTCTTCTGGGGTTTCCTGACAGTTGCCCTTCTGGTCGGGGGACTTGGTGCCTGGTCGGTCATGACCACTCTCGCAGGCGCAATCATCGCGCCCGGACACATTGAAGTCTCGCAGAACCGACAAGTGGTGCAGCATCCGGATGGTGGGGTCGTTGCAGAAATCCTGGTCACGGAAGGGGCGACGGTTGCAGCGGGGGTTGTCCTCATTCGGCTCGACGGCAGCCAAGTTCGCTCCGAACTGGCGATTGTCGAGAACCAGCTTCATGAGCTTGCGGCTCGGCGGGCGCGGCTGGAGGCAGAGAGGGACGGTGCCCTATCGGTCGCGTTTCCTGAGATGCTTTTGGCGGCTGCAGCGCAGCGCCCTGATGTTGCCGAGATGATGGATGGGCAGGCAGGCCTGTTTGCGACCTATCAAGAAACGTTGGCTCAAGCGACGGAGCAGCGGCAGGAACGGATCGAGCAGATCAAGAGCCAGATCGCCGGGCTTGACGCGCAGCGGGACGCAATAGAAGCCCAGATTGCGCTTCTAGACGCCGAACGTGCCACCCAGCGCGATCTCCTGGAGAAAGGTCTGACCCAGGCGACGCGGGTCTCTTCGATTGAGCGAGACTTGGCCGAACTCAAAGGGCGGGCAGGCGAACTGGCCGCAGGCCGGGCTGAAGCCTCGGGCCGGATCACCGAGATCGAAATCGAGATCACCAGCCTTGTCACACAGCAACGCGAGGAAGCAGAAGCCGAACTTCGCGATATCGTCGCAAGACAGCTTGAACTGGCTGAACGTCAGCGCGCCCTGTCTGAGCGGATATCGCGGCTGGAGGTCAGGGCACCGGTCGCGGGCATCGTTCTGGGGATGCAAGTTACGACCGTGCGATCGGTGGTCCGTCCGGCAGACATCCTGATGTATGTGGTTCCGCAAGACCGCCCGCTTCTCGTCATCGCAAGGGTGCCGGTTACGCATGTCGACGAAGTGCGCGTTGGCCAGAACGTGCGACTGGTCTTCTCCTCCCTGCCATCGCGAACGACACCGGAACTCGTCGGGACCGTCGCGCTTGTTTCGGCCGACTCACTTTCGGACGAACGGTCGGGCATGACCTACTACCGGGTAGAAGTTGAAATTGATTTAGCCGAGTTGCAACACCAGACAGGCGTCGACGTGGTCCCGGGCATGCCAGTTGACGCCTTCATCCGCACCGCTGACCGTACACCACTTTCTTACCTGATGAAGCCCTTTACTGACTACTTCCGAGAAGCATTTCGCGAGACATAGCTCCCGATGATTGCCTGTTTTAGGTCTGCGAGCAGAGATCGAAAGGGCAGATGTGGAGTAAGTTTATCCAATGGCAGCGCTTGGCCCGTCAACAAATACTCTGACAGTTCGGGCTGGTTCACAAACACACAATCTCCGCCACCCCACGCCGCCCGCCCTGCCGCGAAAGCTGTACAACCAGATCAACGCTCCCCTCGCAGTACCTCTTCACTTCCTCGAACCCCATGCCGAGCCCGGCGGCCATGACCATGATCGCCAGGCGGTCGATGGCTTTTCGCGCGGTATCCGCATGGATTGTTGTGAACGACCCGCCGTGCCCGGTGTTGATCGCTTCGAGGAAGGTCCGGCTTTCCTCCCCCCGCAACTCGCCTAGAATGATCCGGTCCGGCCGCATCCGGAGCGAGGCTTCCAGCAGCCGCGCAGGCGTGCGTTCGCCTTGGGCGGTGCGATCCGCCTTGAGTGCGACCGCGTTCTCCTGACGGGGGAACAGCTCATAGGCATCCTCTATGGTCAGGATCCGCTCCTCTGGATCCACCATCGACAGCAAAGACCGCGCAAATGTCGTCTTGCCAGTCGAAGTGCCTCCAGAGATCAGAATGTTCATACGCTCTTCGACGCACAATCGCATCGCGTCGACGACCTGCCCGGCCTCGGCCAGCTTCATAGCCTCCCCTGCCCTTGCCCGACGCTTGGCGTCGAGATCGACGAGACAACCGTGTAAGAGGCGCGGCTCGATTAGCTGATCGGCGGAAACCTTGAATGGCCGGAACGTGATAGCCATCCCGCCTTCCACGATGGGCGGCGCCACAACCTGCGCCCGGATCGCCATATCGCCCAAGACGATCTTTCCCGAAACGGTCGGCTTCTTGTCGGAGAATTGCACGCCGACGGCGGAAGCTATGGCCTGTCCGAGGTTCGTTGACAGGACCCGGTCGATCGAGAGATGCGCGACCCGCTCCATGTGGGTTGCACCCTTTCGCTCGATCCAGACCTTTCCGTCGGGGTTGATCGCCACCTCGACCAGATCGTCTCGCATAAACAGGGGTGCAATCGGTGTCAGGTAGGTGCCGAGGAAACTCGGCCGATCATCCATCACCAGATTTCCAGATCGCGGTCGACCATGACCGTGATCGCGGCCCCAGGGGCGACCGTGATGATCGGCGGCAAGCTCGTATAGGCCTCGACCGCTGAGCCCATGGCAGCGCTCAGGTCCTCACCCAAACTCTCGGCTGTGTCAGAACTGATCTCATCGGTGTATTTCGCGGCGGCGACGGCGGGGGCGGCCCCGAGAAGGGAGATGAGCGCAGCCGACCCGAACCGCGCGCCGAACCGGGTGTTCACCTTGCCGGTAATGCCGGAGCGTCCTTGGGCATCGCCACCGAAGGCTTCCATCTGCACGGACTGCCCGTCCGGTGTGACGAGCCGCGTCCAGGCCACGAGGATACGTCCCTGGCCGATCGCCACGTCCGAGGAATAGTCCCCGAAGAGGCGCGAGCCGGCGGGGATCAGGATCTGGGCCTGATCGAAGGACCAAACCGGGCGGGTCACGATCGCTGTGATCTGGCCAGGCAAGCTCGAGTCGACCGCATTCTCGAGGGTCGCTTCGATCATCGTGCCCTGAAGGACGGTGTTCGACGGATTGGCGATCACCTGGCTCACTTCAGTGGCGGTGGCTTCCCGCCCCGACTGCACGAAATCCCGTCCCGCCGCATCTCTGCCCTCAGTCGGGGGCTCAGACATCCCCATACCGGCATCCCCTGCCCCACCCTTCTGACCATCGTCGAACACGACCGAAGGCGAGGCCACGCGGGCCGCCAGCTGCGCCTCGCGCTCGGCACGCTTGGCGGCCAGTTCGGCTTCTCGCGCGGCATGGGCGGCACCCGCGGTGTCGGCGCTTGCCTTTAGAACGGCGATCTCCTGATCGAACTGCCGCCGCATGTCCTCCATGAGAGCAAGGTTCTGCGACTGTATCTCTTCGAGCGCGAGCGCCAGTTCCTTGGCTGTCTTGTCCTTCTCGGCATCGGCCCTGTCAGCAAGGTTACCCAACTCGCGCTGCAACCGTTCGATCTCGGACTGGAGTGTAGCGTTCCGCGCTTCAAGGTCTTCTCGCTGTGAGGCCAGTTCCCCTTCAATGTCGGAGAACCCATCCCCTGCGGGCTTCGCTTCCGGTCCCGGCTCAATCGCGCCGAAGGGCGAGCCGCCCGCCTGATCCTGGAATTCCTCGACGGCGGAGGTTTCCACATCGGGGATGGCGCGGCTGGAAGGCCAGACCGTCCAGAGCGCGGCAAGGCTCGCCCCTGCCAGCAGTGCGCCCATGCCAAGTCGCTGCTGCCGGGTCATTTTCGGCTTGGGTCGCTCGACCTTGTATTCTGGCTCGGCGCCCTTCTGCGGATCGGTCATCTCAGGATCAGCCATGTCAGAACTCCCAACCCTGAAGCTTGGCGAGCAGGGCCGGATCGGTGGTCACGCCGCCATCTACCCGCTCGATGCACAGAACCTGCGTCCCGATCCGGATCG
>Ga0075157_10000413_pt1 | contig 35018 bp, 35 predicted proteins | sample JI81BgreenDNA_FD_70967 | JGI IMG/M metagenome (GOLD analysis project Ga0075157, IMG submission 70967) | Wastewater effluent complex algal communities from Wisconsin, to seasonally profile nutrient transformation and Carbon sequestration -... | ecosystem: Engineered > WWTP > Effluent > Algae...
GTATCGCGCATTTTTAGCAGCAATTTGTCGTATAAAAAGGGTGCTGCTGTAGTGCACATGCTTCGTTGGCAAATTGGTAACGATTCACTCTTCTTTGGTGGTATTGTCGATTACCTTAACCAAAAAGCGAATGATGTAGCAACCACCGATGAGCTCCGAACCATTTTAGAAGCGTATACTGGTCGTCCTTTGACTGCCTTTTTTAACGAATGGGTGTATGGCGAAGGCTTTCCAACCTACACGGTGAACTGGAATCAGGTTGATAGTACGGTATATGTAGAAGTCAGCCAAACCACAACCAGTGCATTAACTGCCCAGTTCAGCACCTTGGTTCCGGTTCGCTTGGCCATCGGTGGACAGTTCGTTACACTGCGTGTAGACCCAACAGCGGGGGTGAATCGTTTTCAAGTGAATGGAACTGTTACCAATGCCCAACTCGACCCAACCTCTATTTTACTTAAGGGCACAGCCTCAAGCATTCGTCGTGTAACTACCCTGGGCGTAAGTGTGGCCGAAGAACAACTGCTTACAGCTAAGGTGTTTCCTAACCCAACCACGGAAGTACTTTACATAGAAACGGATCAGGAGAATCCTGAGCTTACCATCAGTGATATCCAGGGTCGCGTAATTCTTCAGCAGCAGCTCGAAGGAACCAAGCAGCAAATAAACGTTAGTTATCTCCCGGTTGGGATTTACCAACTGCACCTCAAGGCAAATGGAAAACAGTTACACCAGAAGTTGGTGAAACATTAAAAGGAAAGGGGCCGATTTCGGCCCCTTTTTATTTCTTCCCAAATACCGAGAAGTGCACGTATCGCTTCGGATTGGCTTTCAAATCTACCATCAACGAATCCAAGTCTGCAGCCGACTTATTCAGGTTATCGTAGAGCTTTTTGTCGTTCACCAGCATGCCCAAACTGCCTTCGCCTTCATTTACCTTGCGCATCACGGCAGTTGTTTGTTCAAGGGCCAGGTGGGCTTGAGCAATGGTTTCAGTCAAGCGGGCTTTGGCCAGGCTATCAGTTATGGCTTCTACATTCGCCAAAGCTGCATTGATTACTTCGTTGTTGCTTTTGATGTTGTTACTTATTGAAGCCACATCACGCAGAATTTTGTTGAGTTGACTGTTTTTGTCAGACAACATGGCACTCAAAGAGGCAGTGCTTTGTTCCAGGTTGTTCACTGTTCCTTTGATCTTGGAAGGATCGATTGCCTGATTGAGGCTATCGACCAGCGAGTTGATGCTTGCCACCAATGGGGTGAATTGTTCGCCTACTTTATCCAGCAGCCCGCCGGCAATGCTTCCAGGAATGGTGTCGTTGCTTTCGAAGAATGCAGTTTTACTGCCACCCAGCACGATTTCCAATGCCCTGGTATTGAACAAGTCGGTGCTCACCAGCTTGATTTCACTTCCTTTATCGAGCTTGACTTTGTCATTCAAGTAAAATTCAACTACAATCTGGCCATTGGTATCGTCGAGCATGATTTTACGCACCGAACCAACTTTAATTCCTTTGTGCATGACAGCGGCCGATGACTGCAGTCCCATGGCATCAGGAAAAGCAACATAATAATTGCTGGTTGTGGAGAACAGTTCTTCGCCTTTCAAAAAGTTATAACCCAACAATAAAATCGTGATGGTAATGGCCGCAAAAGCCCCTACCAGGGTTTCATTCGATACTTTAAGCTTATTCACTTTGGTTGGGTTTATTTTCCTTCTTTGTCGATTTCGGCCTTGTAGGCGGCAAAGGCGTTATAAATTGACTCTGCCAATTTCGCTTGACCAGAGGTCGAAGTTAGGTAATTTTCTTCGTTGGGGTTGGTGAGAAATCCAGCCTCTATCAAGACAGCTGGCATGGTGGTACGGTAAAGCACCAAAAAACCGGCTTGTTTCACACCGCGTGAACTTCTGCCTGCATGCTTTTCAAAATTGGTTTCAACCTTTTCGGCAAACTTAACGCTTTGGTTGCGGTAAGCCGATTGAAACAACTCGAAAATGATGTGGGTGGTAGGGTCTTTTGGGTCAAAGCCGTCGTAATTGACAGTGTAGTCACTTTCTAACAGAACCGAAGCATTTTCACGTTTAGAAACTTCGAGGTTGGCACCGGTCACATGCAATCCCTGGGTATAGGTTTCGGTACCAAATGCACCGGGTTTGGCACTGTTGAGGTGTATCGACACAAATAAATCTGCATTGTGCTTGTTGGCCACAGAAGCTCGCTGGTGCAGCTCAAGGAAGCGATCGTCCTTTCGGGTGTAAATCACCTTCACATCCTTGTGTTTTTCTTCGATCATTTTGCCGAAAGCCATAGCAATTTGCAGTGCAACATCTTTTTCTTTCGCCTTTTTTCCCAAACAACCGGAGTCGTGACCTCCGTGTCCCGAATCGATGACAACGGTACGAATTTTGTAAGCACGCAGCCCGGTTGGATTCACGCCAACCAGCAAAAGCAAGGCTATCAGAAAGAGGATGAGTTTCGTTTTATTCACTTTGATTCAGTTTACGTACTTTTGACCGGCTTTATTATCAGCAAATTTAAATCAGCTATTGGGCTTTTTACATTGAAAGCGTTGCGTATTTTCCTCATTGGACTGTTTATTTTCCACTTATGTGGACACGCGACGGCACAGGAATTGTCAAAAAGCATACCAGACAGCCTTCAAAGCAAGGATTCACAGGCATTCGTTTCGGGTAAGGCTGATTCGTTGGCAAAGGGCGGGAAAGACAGTTTGTCGACAACCGACTCTATGCAATTGCGAAAAAACAGCTCTGGACTCGAAGCCGAGGTGAAGTACCAAGCTGAAGATTCCATTGTTTTTGATTTGCGGAACAAAGGCGCTCGTTTGTATGGACAAGCTCAGGTAGACTATCAGACCATCAACCTCAAGGCATCAACCATTGAACAAAACTGGGCAACGAACGAAGTCATTGCCTTACCCACAACCGATAGCACGGGAAAGCTCATCGGAAAACCCAAATTCAAAGACGGTGAGCAGGAGTTTGAGAGTAAGCGGATGGTCTACAACTTCAAGAGTAAAAAGGCCCGCATTTCTTCCATGGTAACCAAGGAAGGGGAGTCGTACCTTATTGGCCAGGAAGTAAAACTCAATCCAGATCAAAGCATTTACATCAAAAACACGCGCTACACTACATGTAGTCATACTGATCACCCACACTTCTACCTAAATTTGTACAAAGCCAAGATCATTCCGAACAAAAGTGTTGTGAGTGGTCCTTCGAATATGGTGGTTGAGGGCATTCCTGTGCCTTTGGGACTTCCATTCGCTATCATCCCTACGCAGCGTGGTCAGCGTTCCGGTATTTTGCCTCCTGAGTATGGGCGTTCGCCACAATTGGGTTTCTTTCTTCGCAATGGCGGTTACTATTTTGCCATCAATGATTACGTTGACCTGGCATTGCGTGCCGACGTTTATTCGTGGGGTAGTTACCGATTGAATCCATCTACGCAGTATGTGAAAAAGTACAAGTACAGTGGTCGATTGAGTTTGTCGTACAGCAATCAGCAGCGTGGTGACCGTTTGGCCGATGACTTTGTGCGCAACCGCGATTTTTTCGTGACCTGGCAGCACCAGCAAGACCCCAAGGCCAATCCCTATGGCAGGTTTACTGCCAGTGTAGAAGCGGGAACCAGCAGCTTTTTAAGCAATAATACCTTTGCCAGCAACCAATTTTTGCGCAACCAGCTGACCTCGTCGGTAAGTTACAGTCGCAACTTTGCCGGTAAACCTTTCCGTTTCAGCATCGCCGCACGACATGCGCAAAACACGCAAACCCGTGAAATCAAATTTGCACTGCCAGAGGGATCTTTCAACGTAAACCGTATTGAGCCTTTCAGAAGGAAATCGGCTGTAGGTTCAGAGCGCTGGTACGAAAAAATTGGCTTCACCTATCAAACCAACTTCCGCAACAACATCGCGGCTTTCGACAGTACCTTGCTGCAAGGTAACCTCATTGACAAGATGAATGGCGGCATCCAACATCTCATTCCCATCAGTACCTCAGCTTTCGTGGTAGGTAAGTATTTTCAGGTTACACCATCCTTGAATTATGCTGAAAATTGGAGTTTCAAAAGCCTGAATAGAAGGTTTGATGCCGATTCAAACCGCGTTTTGACTGATACCCTTACCGGTTTTTTCAGAAACAACGACTACAGTTTCAGTCTGAGTGTCAATACCCGCCTCTATGGCCTCAAGCAATTCAGCAATGGCAAGCTCGCTGCTATTCGCCACGTAATGAACCCACGTTTGGGATATAATTTGCGCCCCGATTTTTCAGCTCCCAATTTCGGGTATTATCAGGAAGTTCAAACCGATAGCCTGGGAAATACACGCTTGTTCAACCGATTTGAGGGCTTGGGCTATGGTGGACCATCGGCCGGCCGGAGTGGCTCTTTTTCGCTCAGCGTAGACAATAACCTGGAAGCCAAAATCCGTCAACGCAGTGATACCGGTGTGGTGATGAAAAAAATCAAAATCTTCGATTCGTTCAACTTCAGCACGAATTACAACCTCGCCGCAGATAGCCTGAGGTTATCGCCCGTTGTTTTCAGTGGCCGTACCAGCTTTTCTAACAATTTCAGCTTGCTGTTTGGAGGTGCGCTCGACCCCTATGCGCGTGCTGCAAACGGACAACGCATCAACAGTTGGCTGATTGATGTGGATGGCAAATTGGCCAATTTGACCAATGCCAACCTGGCCTTCAGCGGTTCAATCCGCCCGCAAAGCAATGCCAAACGGACACCCGGAAACCAATTGGGCAATGTGAACATGCCGGCACCTGCCGATGAGGGTGAAGCCCGTGAACAAGAGTACCTGCGGCGCCAGCAATGGAGTCAGTTCATAGACTGGACGGTTCCCTATAACCTGACTTTCAACTATACGCTCAACTATGTGCGATCAGCCATCGACACCATTCCATCAACCATCACTCAAGGTCTGCAAATTAATGGCGATGTGAGTATTACCCCCAAATGGAAAATCGGCTACAGTTCGGGCTATGACTTTACCAAAAAGCGGGTAACGCCAACCGTGATTAACCTATACCGCGATTTACATTGCTGGGAAATGAGTTTTAACCTGGTGCCATTTGGTGCTTTCCGCTCTTACACCTTCACCATCAATGCCAAGGCCCGCATGTTGCAGGAATTGAAACTAACACGCCGCCGCGACTGGTATGACCTCCAAAGATTCTAAAACACATAAAAAAGCCCGACGCTGAGCAATCGGGCTTTTTTGTGAGTATGGATTTTGATTAAATGGGGCGGTTGATGTCCCACTGCTCGAGGTAGTCGGCCATGCGGCGCACGAACATGCCACCGAGTGCACCATCTACCACACGGTGGTCGTAAGAGTGCGAAAGGAACATCATGCTGCGGATGCCAATCATGTCACCGGCTTCAGTTTCAATAACAGCCGGTCTTTTGCGGATGGCACCAACAGCCATAATGGCTACTTGCGGCTGTGGAATAATGGGTGTACCCATCACATTGCCAAAGCTGCCTACGTTTGAAATGGTGTAGGTACCACCCTGGATTTCATCGGGTTTCAACTTATTGTTGCGAGCACGGTTTGCCAAATCGTTCACGCGCTTGGCCAAACCCGCTAAATTGTACTGGTCGGCATTGTGAATTACAGGTACAATGAGGTTGCCACTTGGCAAAGCAGCAGCCATACCAATGTTGATGTCTTTTTTGACGATGAGGTTGTTGCCATCAACCGAAACGTTGATCATTGGGAAATCCTGAATGGCTTTTACCGCTGCTTCAATAAATATAGGAGTGAAGGTGAGTTTTTCACCGTAGCGTTTTTCGAACTCCTTTTTCACTTTGTCGCGCCACATCACCACATTGGTCATGTCGGCTTCAACAAAGGAAGTTACGTGGGCTGAAATGCGTTTAGACGCAACCATGTTTTCGGCAATCATGCGGCGCATGCGGTCCATTTCCATGATTTCCACATTGCCCGATGGGGTACTTACAGGGGCTTTTACCACTGCTGGTGCTGCCTCAGCGGCAGGTGCAGGTGCTGCAACCGGTGCTGGTGCCGGAGCGGCAACAGGGGCTGCCACTTTGCCGGCTTTTTTGTCGGCAACATATTGAAGTATGTCTTTTTTGGTAACGCGTCCTTCATTTCCGCTACCCGCGATCCCTTCCAACTCCTGCATCCCAATGCCTTCTTGAGAGGCAATGTTCAACACCAATGGGGAATAAAAACGACCTCCAGCTGCTGGCGCCACCTGGGTGGTTACAGCAGTTGCAAGTGCCGCGGTTTCAGCAGGCATGGCAGCAGCTACAGGCGCAGCGGCTGCAACAGGGGCCGGGGCAGCAGTAGCTTGAGCTCCGCCTTCGGTTTCGATAACAGCCAAAACGCCGCCTACCGGAACTACATCACCTTCTTTGAACAAAAGTTCACCCAGAATTCCAGCTACAGGAGATGGCACCTCAGAATCTACCTTGTCGGTAGCTATTTCCAGCACTGCTTCGTCTAAAGCGATGCTGTCGCCCGGCTTTTTCAGCCATTTCAGAATGGTAGCTTCCATGATGCTTTCACCCATCTTGGGCATGAGCAACTCAACTTTTGCCATAGAACTCAATTTAAAAGATGTGCAAAGGTAGGGTTTTGGCTGTGAAAGGTCAATTCACCACCAGCATTTTCCAAAGCATGTACAATGCAGCCATGCTAGCCCGCTCAATGTTCAGGCTCCTCTCATTGCCAAAATTGAAAGAGCGTGCTATGGTTTCACCGGGACCTGAAACAGCAATCCAGGTTGTACCCACAGGTTTAGCCTCGGTTCCGCCGTCAGGACCTGCAATGCCACTAACGGCGATGGCATAGTCGACCTGTAGCAGCTTTTTAAGGCCATTTGCCATGGCTGTTACAACAGCTTCACTCACAGCGCCATGCTGCTCAATGAGTTCTGAAGCTACTTGAAGCTGCTGCACCTTGACCTCATTTGCGTAGCTGACTATGCTTCCGGTGAAGTATCTGCTAGCACCCGCAATGCGTGTAAGCTGACTGGCGATGGTGCCGCCCGTGCAGCTTTCGGCCGTCCCCATCGTCGCTTTCCGCAGCAAGAGCTGCTTGCCAATGGCCTCTTCTAAGGACTCTTCGTCGAAACCGTAAACATGATGCCCAAGAAGCGCCTTGATTTTTTCCTCAAACACTGTGATTTCTGCCATCAGCGCCAATCGGTCGGTGCCCCGCCCCGAAAGTCGCAAGCGTACTATGCCCGGTCGGGGTAAATAAGCCAATTTGATGTGAGCAGGCATTTCATCTTCTACTGATTCTATTGTGGCTGCAATCTGTGATTCTACCATGCCGCAGGTCATGAGGGTACGGTGCACAATCACCGGTAATTCAACCTGCTTTTGTAGCAAGGGCAATAGTTGATGAGTAACAATGTACTTCATTTCATAGGGCACCCCCGGCATACTCAACACCCAATGCCGGTCATCGCGCCAAAGCATGCCCTGGGCGGTACCCAGTTCATTGCGCAGAATCTCACAGTTATGGGGCAAATCGGCTTGCATGGCGTTCATTTGGCTCATGGTTCGGCCCCTTTGCTCAAACCAGGCACGCAGGCGAGCCAACACCTCTTCGTTGGTTACCAATTGGCTGTTAAAGTATTTGGCCAGGGTATGTTTGGTAATGTCGTCTTTGGTTGGACCAAGTCCACCGGTGATTAAGATGAGATCTGCCCGGGTTTTGGCCAAATCAAGGGCAGAAACGATGGCTGTTGCATGGTCGCTTACCGAGCTGATTTGCACGACTTGCACCCCGATTTTGCTCAATTCGGCACCCAACCAGGCAGAATTGGTGTCAACAATTTGTCCTATAAGTATCTCATCACCAATGGTTATTATTTCTGCGCGCATTCCTTTTGAAATTTGTTTAAATGTAGGCTTTTCGTACATTCGTACATCGTAGTCCTATGAAAAGAACATGGCTTCTTTGTTTTGGTTTGTTGCCTTGCCTAGCAATAGCTCAACCCATTTTTAATCGGGCCGATATGCCTTTGCCCGGAGATACTGCCAGGGTGATGAATGCGACCGCGCCCGCCAACCTGAATACCAGGCTACAACAAACAGGCGCCAATGCCAATTGGGATTTTTCTGATCTTCAACCTGAGGAACATGAATTGGTTTCTTTTCAGGGTGCGGCCCAAACCCCTTATTTCTTTTTTGCATTGGCCAATGCCCACGGCGTCAAATTTGCCGATTCCATTAACTTGCTGGTTATCAGTTTGCAAAACATCTATGATTTCTACAACGTCAACAACCAGCGTTACGCAGCAGTGGGTAGGGGAGTAACGGTGCAGGGTTTCCCATTACCTGCGCAATACACCGACCCGGATGAGCTATATTTTTTCCCACTGCAATTTGGTCGTCGCGACACCAGTACTTTTGCTTATGGCATCAGCATCCCGCAAACAGGCGGGTTCGCCAGCAGGGGCGGAAGGTTAACAGAAGTAGATGGCTGGGGTAGCATAACCACTCCTTTTGGTACTTACGATGCCTTACGTGTGAAGAGCACCATACGCATCATTGATAGCCTCAGCTTCAACGGTTTCAACTTGCCATTGCCACAACGAACGGAGATAGAGTACCGCTGGCTCGTGAAAGGCGAAAAGGCACCTATATTACGCATCAGAGGAACCTCTTTTTTTGGCACATTTACCGCTACAGAAGTACAGTACCGATATAATTTGCCTCAGATAGTTCCGCCCGTTACAGTTACTATTCCTCCCGGTGAGGTAGTGCTCTATCCGAACCCCACCCGCGACTTGCTGTTTTTAGCTGTGAATTCCCTTGATCGCATTGAGCACATTCAAATTGCCGACCAATTTGGCCGAATCGTGTTCAGTGAAGCAAGTAGCCGCTTGTTGTTCGATGTGCGTGAATTACAAAGCGGCGTGTACCAGCTCACAATGACCGGACAATACGGCCAAACCACCAAAAAGTTCGTGGTGGCCGCCCGTTGATGCTGGTTGGTGGACAACTCGTGCATAGCTTCAGCCCGTAACCTCCTTTTTTTGTAATTCGTAGATAGGAGAGGAGTATGCAACAATACCATGATCTCATGCGCCACGTACTGACGCATGGAACCCGCAAAGAAGACCGCACCGGCACCGGCACCATCAGCGTATTTGGCTATCAGATGCGCTTTAACCTGCAAGAAGGTTTTCCATTGGTAACCACCAAAAAACTGCATTTGCGGTCCATCATCCATGAATTGCTGTGGTTCCTCCAGGGCGATACCAACATCGCTTACCTCAAAGAAAACGGTGTGAGCATTTGGGATGAGTGGGCAGATGAACAAGGAAACCTTGGTCCGGTTTACGGCTACCAATGGCGCAGTTGGCCCACCGCGGATGGCAGGCACATCGACCAAATTACGGAGGTCATTAACACCATCAAGAAAAACCCCGATTCACGCCGCATCATTGTATCGGCATGGAATGTGGGTGAAATCAAAAACATGGCCCTGCCGCCTTGCCATGCTTTTTTTCAATTCTACGTGGCCGATGGCAAGCTGAGTTGTCAGCTTTACCAGCGCTCGGCCGATATTTTTCTGGGTGTGCCCTTTAACATTGCTTCGTATGCTTTGTTGACCATGATGGTTGCACAGGTGTGTGGCTTAGAACCCGGCGATTTTGTGCATACCTTTGGCGATGCACATTTGTACCTCAATCACCTGGAACAAGCTGAACTGCAACTCAGCCGCGATTTCCGACCGCTGCCGCAAATGAAAATTAATCCCGACGTAAATGACATTTTTGGCTTCTGCTTCGAGGATTTTGAATTGCTCAATTACCATCCGCATCCACACATCAAAGCCCCGGTGGCCATTTAATTCGCATCATGCTATCAATACTCGTTGCTGCCGACGAAGCCAATGGCATTGGCAAGGACAACCGGCTCATTTGGCACATTCCCGATGATTTGAAGCGGTTTAAGGCGCTTACCATGGGACGTAAAATCATCATGGGGCGCAAAACCTATGAAAGCATTGGCAGGCCCTTGCCTGGTCGTACCAACATCGTTGTTTCGCGACAGTCCGATTTGCAGATACCCGGCTGCACCGTGGTGCAAACCCTTGAGCAGGCAGTGGCCCTTACCTTACCTGATGAAGAAGCTTTTGTCATTGGAGGAAGCGAAATCTACCGCCAACTGTTGCCGCAATGCAAGCGTTTGTACCTCACGCGGGTATACAGCCACAACAAGGCCGATGCCTTTTTTCCTGAAATTGACGATAGCTGGTTGATAGAAAAAATCAGCCCGCGTTTCGAAACCGAAAGCGGGCTGGAATATCAGTTTATTGACCTATTTAGAAGTCGGTAAGGCTTAATAAGCTCTGGCAAACAAAACGCGCTGGGTTGATGGTTTGCCTGTGAGAATGCAGCTGCCTGCTTCCTCAGGATTGTTCAACGGAATGCAACGAATGGTTGCTTTGGTTTTTTCCTTGATCTGCTGCTCGGTTTCGCTGCTTCCGTCCCAGTGCGCGGCAATGAAGCCGCCCTTATCATCCAACAGCTTTTCGAATTCATCCCAACTATCTGCTTTGTGGGTCATGCCTGTGCGGAAATCAAGCGCTTTTTGGTAGATGTTGGTTTGAATCTGCTCAAGCAAGTGGGTGATTTTAACTCCCAAATCAGTGGTTTGCAAGGTTTCTTTTTCCTTGGTATCGCGGCGAGCTACCTCTACCGTGCCTTGTTCCAAATCGCGCATACCCAAAGCAATGCGCACCGGAATGCCTTTGAGCTCTGAGTCTGCGAACTTATAGCCGGGACGGTATTTATCATCTGCATCGAATTTCGCGCGGATGCCAACAGCTTCAAGATCTTTTTTGATTTTCTCGCCGGCCTCACGTAAAACGGGAATGCTCTCTTCTCCTTTGTAAATGGGTACTATGATGGCTTGAATAGGTGCCAATTTGGGGGGCAGTACCAAGCCGTCGTCGTCGCTGTGTGCCATGACCAACGCACCCATCAAGCGGGTAGATACGCCCCATGAAGTTGCCCAAACGTAGTCACGCTGTCCATCGGGACCGGCGAACTGCACGTCAAAGGCTTTTGCGAAGTTTTGACCCAAAAAGTGTGAGGTACCTGCTTGCAGCGCCTTACCGTCTTGCATCAAAGCCTCGATACAAAAGGTATCAACGGCTCCTGCAAATCGCTCATTCGCTGTTTTTACGCCCTTAACCACTGGAACGCCCATCCATTCTTCTGCAAATTTGGCATATACATCCAGCATTTTGCGTGTTTCTTCCACTGCTTCTTCAGCCGAAGCATGTGCGGTATGACCTTCTTGCCACAAAAACTCGGTGGTGCGCAAAAAGAGGCGCGTACGCATTTCCCAACGCACCACATTGGCCCATTGGTTGATGAGCAGGGGAAGGTCGCGGTAACTTTGAATCCAGTCCCTGTAGGTATTCCAAATGATTGTTTCAGAAGTAGGGCGTACAATCAGTTCTTCTTCGAGTTTGGCTTCCGGATCAACGATGATTTCGCCGTTTTCGCCGTTTTTTAGTCTGTAATGGGTAACCACTGCGCATTCTTTCGCAAATCCATCCACGTGGCTGGCTTCTTTGCTAAAAAACGACTTAGGAATAAACAGCGGGAAATAAGCGTTGCTGTGTCCTGTATCTTTAAACATTTGATCGAGCGCATCGCGCATCCGCTCCCAAATGGCATAACCGTAGGGCTTGATGACCATGCAGCCCCGAACAGCTGAATAATCAGCTAGTCCTGCTTTGATGACCAAATCATTGTACCACTGTGAGTAGTCTTGCGCGCGGGGCGTTATTTCTTTTGCCATTTGTTTCTATACTTTGGAGCGAAAATTGACGTATATTTATCGAATCGGTGAACAAAGATAGCCATTCAGATTGTTACACCTAAAGGGAACTTAAATTGGTCGTTATGGTACGCTTGCTTTTGTTGATGTTAACGCTTGCAGCAACCGCCTGTTCAACGAACAGGACCTCCGGTTGGCTGCAAAATAAGTATGAAGATGATTTGTACTACGTTTCGAGTGGCGAAGCTGCTCGCACAGTAGATGTCAAACAGGCAAAGCCAAAAGAACCTACTGACCCATACGAAGAATACCTCCAGGCACGCAAAGGCCGCAATTCAGGTATTTCACCCTACGATTACAGCGAAACCCAATACGACCGCACCATGCGTCGTCATGCCGATCCATTTTGGTCAAGCCCGTCAATGGGCTTTGGTTTAGGTGGTTTTTGGGGCAGTCGCAGTTACATGCTTTACAATCCTTTTTTTCCTCCTTATTTTTCAATGCAACCTGGATTATCGCTGGGTTTCGGCATGGGTAATGGCTTCTACCCGGGCATGGGCTTTGGCATGAATCCCTGGCAGATGGGTGGTTTTTACGACCCTTGGATGATGTCGTCTGGCTTTGGCTGGGGTAATCCCTGGATGATGAACTCCTGGAATTCGCCTTGGGGATGGGGCGGAGGAGGCTATTATCCCGGAAATGGTTGGGGCGGTGGATGGAACAACGGCTGGAACGGTAACTGGGGAAACGATGTAAGTGGAGCCGTTCAACAAGCCCCGCCTCGCAACAGCAGGGCCATGGGTGGTGCGTTGCCCACACAACCGGGATTGTTTAATCCGGGAGGTGGTCGTCGTCAAAACAACGTACCAGGTCAGCCAGGAATGTCAACACCATCGCGCAACGCTTACAGCAACGACATGGACCGCAGTTCGCGTCAGGCAAGACCAACAAACGCTTATACTACGCCTTCACGTCAAGAAGGTGAACGCACTACCCGACGTGAAGTAACGGAAAGCAGGAGAACAAGCACTCCCAGTCGCAGCGGTTATGACCGTCCTTCAAGGCCAACACCTACCTGGTCTGCTCCTGAACGCAGCTCAACACGAGATTACACTTCTCCCTCCAGAGGTGGAGGAAGTGACCGCGGTAGTTGGACTGCGCCTTCGCCCAGCCGCTCCTACGATGCGCCACCTTCCAGAAGTGGCGGCGGCGGCGGTGGAAGTCGTCCTTCAGGTGGTAACCCAGGTCGTCCACGTTAAACAGTAGCAGACATGAGAAAATGGATGCTTTTTACCCTGCTAATCGCTTGGGCTGATACGGTTCTGTCGCAGTCAGAAACAGACTTAATGCGCTTCAGTATGCAACGCCAGCATACTTCTGCACGGGTTGCTGCCATGGGGGGAGCCTTTGGCGCCTTGGGGGCAGATGTAGGTGCACTGGCTTTAAATCCTGCCGGATTAGCCACTTTTAGGAAAAACATCCTTGCCACCAGCATGCAATGGAGTAATCACACAGCAAGTGGAAGTTATTTGGGCAATGCCCAGCGCGATGTTGATAGCCGTTTACAGTTCAGCTCGCTGGGTTTTGTATATGCGCAGCCCCTACAAAGCGGAAATGGTTGGATACAATTGAATTACGGTTTCAGCATGAACCGCACAGCCAATTTCGTACAATCAGCCAGGTATGAAGGCGTAAACACGAACTCCTCCATGGTGGATTATTTTTTATCGGAGGCAAACGGAGGCGACGAGTTTTTTCCGGAAGATTATCCATTTTCGGCCGCATTGGCAGAAAGCGTAGGACTCATATTTCCTAGCATCCCAGGTAACCGTCAATCGCTTTACTTCGGCATTGTACCAAATGCCGGCATTACCCAATCTGAGCGCATCAACCAAAACGGACAGTTGACCGATTATGGTTTTAGCATGGCTGGTAATTACAAGAACAAATTGTATGTCGGTGGAGGAATTAGTTTGATGTCGGCTTCGTTCAGTTCGCGGGATGTATTCACCGAACGTGATCATGCCGATAGCATTTTTGATTTCAAGGATTTTACTTACACCAGAGACGTTCTAACAGAAGGAGATGGTTTGAAGGGAAGGATTGGTGCAGTCCTTCAACCGGTGCAGTGGATCCGATTGGGTATCAGCCATGAAACTGCTACGCGCTACACCCTAAGCGATGACTATCGCACTTCTTTGGAAGCGAACTTTGATTCAGTTCCTACATTCGGCAGTGCCCGCTCTCCTTTGTTCAGTCCCTTCACTTTCTCGCACAGATCAGCGGGCAAAACGACTTACAGTGCTGCTGTTTTGTTTGAATCACGGGGTTTGATTTCCTTCGATTATGAGCAGGTGTATTATGACCGCATGCGTGTTACGGCTTTGCGTTCCGATGCAGCATCCATTCCTTGGGCCAACGAATTAAACGATGGTGTACGTTCGTTGTTTCAAACAGCGGATAATCTTCGTATTGGCGGCGAGTATGTTTTTGGACCTTTGGCCATGCGGGCAGGATACGCTTTGTGGGGAAGCCCTTTCAGAAATGGCGTAGAAACAGGGGGTGGCAATTGGCAGCAGCGTGACATTTCAGCCGGGGTGGGAATGCGCTTTGGTGGTACGAGCATTGATCTGTCGTTGGTAAATGCCCGATGGAAGAATTTCAGGTTCCCGTATGCTGTAAATGGAGTAACTGCAGAGGGAGTGGTATTCACCCAAGACCGTTGGAGCATCCTGGTGGGCGCACAGTTTAGGCTCGACTAGTCTTCTATTTGCGCGTTGAGCAAAGCATTTTTAAGTTCAGCAAGGGTTTTTAAGTCCTTGACTTCTTGTGCTTTTTCAATGCCCCTTTCGAAAATCAAAATCGCTTCCTCTTTATTTTCTTGATCAAGCAAGAGATGGCCTAATTGAAAGTATGCCGCCAAGTAGCCGGGGTCAAGTTGAATGACACGTTGAAGTGCTCCTATGGCTTTTTCAGCAGCTCCGGTTTTCATCCATTCTAATGCCAGGGCATAGTGCAGAAAAACATCATTTGGTTGATTTTGTTGCATGTTTAAAAGCCGTTCCAAACGCGCGTTTTCACTTTCATTCTTCATGCCGATGTACTACTTTTGTGAGTCTTGAATCGTCAAAAATACTAACCATTTATATATGAAGATTTTGGTCTGCGTCAGCAATGTGCCTGATACCACCACAAAAATTTCGTTTAGTCCCGACAACACGCAATTCAACACTGCCGGTGTGCAGTACATCATCAATCCGTATGATGAATTGGCATTGACCAAGGCATTGGAGTTGAATGAAGCAGCAGGCGGTGGTACGGTTACAGCCATTCACGTGGGTTTGGCCGATGCCGAGCCCAATTTGCGCAAGGCGCTGGCCGTTGGTGCCGACGATGCCGTACGCATTGACGTTTTGCCGGTTGATGGTTTTCAGGTGGCCTCTGAAATTGCGGCTTACGCCAAAGACAAGGGTTTTGATTTGATTTTGTGCGGTCGTGAATCGATTGACTACAACAGTGGCATTGTTCCCGGCATGTTGGCGGAGTTCCTCGATTGGCCCGAAGCCAACGTAATCACCTCCATTTCCATTTCGGGCAGTACCGCCAAAATGGAACGCGACATTGATGGTGGTCGCGAAAGCCTGGAAATGTCTTTGCCGTTTGTAGCCAGTTGCCAAAAGGAAATTACGGAGCCTCGTATTCCTAACATGCGCGGGATCATGATGGCTCGCACCAAGCCTTTGCAGGTTTTGGCGCCACAAGGTGCACCGGCTCCTGCCAAAGTAGCATCGTATGCCTTGCCTCCTGCCAAAGCAGGCTGTAAATTCCTGGATGTGAATGAAGTAGAAAAATTAGTTGAATTGTTACACACAGAAGCAAAAGTGATATAATATGTCGGTTTTAGTATTCGCAGAAAATAACGGCGGTCAATTTAAAAAGGCAGCCTTTGAAGCGGTGAGCTACGCAGCAGCCATTGCTTCGGCCATGCAAACCAGCACAACAGCCTTGGTATTGGGTACGATGACCGATGAGGTTGCCGGCCAACTAGGTAAATATAGGGCTCAAAAAGTTATTAAATTGAATGATGCCAGCTTGGATGTCATGGAAGGACATGCATTCGCAAAAGCCATTGCAGCTGTTGCAGCTACCGAAGGTAGTAAAGTGGTGGTGTTGGCTAACACCTACACGGGTAAAGCTGTTGCTCCTCGCGTGGCTGTGAAATTGTCGGCCGGGTTGGCTGCAGGTGTGGTTGAATTACCCAAAATGGATGGTGGCTTTGAAGTAAAACGCACTGTTTTTTCGAACAAAGGTTTCGCTTCTTTGCAATTAACAACCGATGTAAAAGTGCTGTCTCTAACGCCCAATAGCTATAAATTGGTGGAAGGTGGCGCTTCTGCTGCTGTTGAAAACCGTTCAGCAGGTGTGGCTGCAGCTGACTTTAAAGCTAAAGTGCTTGAAGTGAAGAAAGTAACCGGAAAAATTCCGTTGACGGAGGCCGAACTCGTTGTTTCTGCAGGCCGCGGCATGAAAGCAGCTGAAAACTGGCACCTGGTAGAAAAATTGGCCGGAGAGTTGGGTGCAGCAACCGCTTGCTCAAAGCCCGTGAGCGATATGCACTGGCGTCCACACGATGAGCACGTTGGCCAAACGGGTATTACCATCAAGCCAAATCTTTACATCGCCATCGGTATTTCGGGGGCCATTCAGCACCTTGCCGGTGTGAGTGGAAGTAAGGTGATTGTAGCAATCAATACCGATAAAGAAGCTCCTTTCTTCAAAATTGCCGATTACGGCATCGTGGGTGATGCGTTTGAAGTATTGCCACGTCTTACCGAAGCCGTTTCGAAATTCAAGGCCGCAAATTAAGCGGCCTTGAATCTTTTCGCTTATTTTGCCTGTCGTGATGAAAAAAATCGAGTTAGAGATCATTGCACTCTCTGACAGTAATTCTTCTGCCAATTCTTACGCCATTGTATTGGGCGAAAAGCTGGGCAACAGACGCCTCCCGGTAATTATCGGTGCGTTTGAAGCGCAGGCCATCGCCATTGAATTGGAGAAAATGAAACCGGCCAGGCCATTGACACACGATCTTTTTAAGAATTTCGCTGATGCTTTTGGTCTCCGTTTAGAGGAAGTGGTGATTTCTGATTTAAGAGAAGGCATATTTTATAGCCTTTTGCACTGCCGGAATGGGCAGGACATCAAAGACATTGATGCGCGTACTTCTGATGCGCTCGCCTTGGCAGTGCGTTTCAATTGCCCCATTTACACCTACGATCACATCCTCGATACCGGAGGCATTGTGTTTGAGTCAGAATCCGAAGGACAGGAGGCTCAAGAAGAGTCTGTGAAGGAAGTGCCTGTTCCGAAGCGTAAAAAGGGCTTTGATACGAAGACCGATGAGGAGTTGGAAAAGATGATGGCCGAGGCTTTGCAGCAGGAAGAATATGAAAAAGCGGCCCAAATTCGCGATGAGTTAGAAAAGCGAAAAAGGAGTTAAGCGAAAAACACCCTTCAAACTAAATGTATGCAGCTACTCAACGGACTTATAGGAATTGTCTTTTTGCTGGGCGTATTGTTTTTGCTCTCTGAGAACAGAAAAGCAATCAACTGGCGTACAGTTTTTGTAGCATTGGGCTTGCAACTCACTTTTGCCATTTTGGTGCTGCGCATAGATTTTGTGCGCGACATATTTGATTATGTCAGCAAGTTTTTTGTTCAAGTATTAGGTTTTACCAAAGCAGGTTCGTCCTTTCTTTTTGGCTCGCTGGTAAACGATTTGGATTCATTTGGTTTCATTTTCGTTTTTCAGGTGCTGCCGAACATCATCTTTTTTGCCGCTTTGACGGCCATGCTGTATTACTTCGGCATACTTCAGCGCATTGTGTTCGTTTTTGCCTGGATCATGAACAAGCTCATGCGTTTATCGGGCTCAGAGAGTTTGGCGGCCGCTGCCAATGTTTTTCTGGGTCAAACAGAGGCTCCTTTGCTCATCAGGCCCTACATCAATAAAATGACCCGCTCCGAAATTATGGCGCTCATGACCGGTGGTATGGCTACCATTGCCGGTAGTGTGCTTGCTGCCTACATCGGATTTTTGGGCGGCGATGATCCGGTGCAACAGGAATTATTTGCGACGCATTTGCTTTCCGCATCCATCATGGCTGCTCCGGGCAGTTTGTTGGCAGCCAAAATGTTGATTCCGGAAACGGAACAATTCGAAAAGGAACTTAAAATCAGCAAAGAGAGCATTGGTGACAATGTGCTCGAAGCCATATCAAACGGTACCAGTGACGGCTTAAAACTTGCAGTAAATGTGGGTGCCATGTTGTTGGTGTTCACCGCCATCATGGCTATGCTCAACTTTATTTTCCAGAACTGGATAGGAGAGGCCACCGGTTTGAATGCTTGGGTGCAACAAAGCAGCGATGGTCGCTACCAAGGATTTACCTTGCAATACTTGCTCGGCAATTTATTTGCTCCGGTGGCATGGTTGATTGGCATCCGCGGTGAGGATGTTGTATTGATTGGACAACTGCTCGGAGAAAAGACCATTTTGAATGAGTTTATCGCTTACACGAGTTTGGCGGGATTTAAAGAAGCGAGCTTGCTACAAGACCAGCGAAGTATCGTTATCGCGACTTATGCCCTGTGTGGATTTGCCAATTTTGCGTCAATCGGCATTCAAATTGGAGGTATCGGTGCCTTGGCTCCTGAGCGCAGAACCTTGCTTTCGCAGTTAGGTATCAAGGCTTTACTTGCCGGTACCATCACTTGTTTGTTGAATGGTGCCATTGCAGGTATGCTTGTGAATGTTTGATTATTCGGTTCAATCAGGTATTTTGTAGCTCCTAATAACTGTTATATGAAACACATTTTCCTTTTTGTTGGCTTGTTTTTGTTTGGCCTTGTTGCCAAAGGCCAGTCTACTTATGCAGATGCACTGAACACCAAAACCGTGCAGCTTAAGGTTCACTACCTGCAGCAGTTTCCTTTGGCCTACGACAATGACCAGGGTGCACTTTCAGGCATCGAAGTCGATTTAGTGATGGCTTTTGCCGATTGGTTGATGCGCGTAAAAGGCATCAAGGCCTCATTTACTTTCGAGTCGCACGAGAGTTTTGCAAAGGTGTATGACCAAATTAAGTCGGGTCAGGGACCGATTATTGGACTTGCTTCCGCCGCCATCACCAAGGAGCGCCAAAAGGAAGTACAGTTTTCACCGCCTTATTTACGTAATGCGTCTGTTCTAGTTAGTAATATCGATGTGCCTACCTTGCGGGCTTATGCCGATATGCCACAGGCATTTAATAACATGACCGCTTTGGTAATGCGGGGCACCACTCTTGAAGCTCACCTGATGGACGTCAAAAAGAAGCATTTTGAAAAGATGCGTGTATCGTATGTTGAGCATCCGCGTGATATCGTGAAACAAATTGCAGCAACACAAAACCAGTATTTTGGTTACGTAGATATACTCACCTATTGGGCTGTTTTGAAAGAATCGCCTGCCAATGCAAAAATTCACCGTGCCGTTACCTTGGATAACCAGCGTTTCGGTGTGTTGTTACCTCCCGGTAGCGACTGGAAAAAGGCATGGGATGAATTCATGGAAGGTGGTTTTGGCTTTGCTGCAACCGAAGCTTACTACAATATCCTGCGCAAACACCTGGGTTATGAGGTGATAGAAAGCGTGACCATGTAAGCCGTTTTCAGTAATCATTAACGCACCCTCTCCGGAGGGTGTTTTTATTTAGACAAATAGGTCTATAAATTATCTGTATCTTTGCAGAAATTTTTTGGCCATGAGTTGGAGTGCCCTCGATCCTAAAGTTATTCAGCAAACGGTATTTGATGCATTGAATCGCAATAAGAATTACCGGTCATCTTCGGTTTTGGGCTTGCCTGCCAGTTACCTCGATCCGTTGGTTTTTCCACCCGATGCGCCATTTCTTAAAGAGGCGCCTTTTGCAAAGGCATTTATGGAAAATCCAAACCACATTGGTTGTCACACCTTGGTAGAGGGGGAGTCGGCATTTGAAGGAACCCATGAACTTGAACGAGAACTCCTTTCTATCTGTGCTACTTCTATCATGGATGCAAAGGTAGGCTCATACGATGGTTACGTGGCTTCGGGAGGTACAGAAGCAAACATTCAGGCACTTTGGATGTACCGCAATATGTTCATGGAAGGTTATGGAGATCAGGCGCGCCATGTTGGTGTTTTGTACAGTTCTGATAGCCATTATTCCTTTTATAAAGCTGCCAATTTGCTACAAATTCAAGCCATTGAAATACCGGTGGACTTTGAAAGCAGGCAAATGTCGGAAGAAGCATATGAACAAGCCATCCGAAAGGCCCAAGCCAATGGAGTTCGGGCATTGGTGGCCATCTTTAATATGGGAACCACCATGTTCGGTTCGGTTGATGACATAGACAAATTCATCCCAATGCTAAAACGAAGTGGCATGCCTTACAAGGTGCATGTAGATGGGGCTTTTGGTGGCTTTGTTTATCCATTCACCAATCACGAACATCGCTTGACTTTTAAAAACCCTGAAGTAAGTAGCATCACCATCGATGCCCATAAAATGTTGCAGGCTCCATATGGTACGGGAATTTTCCTGGCACGTAAGGGACTCATTCGATACACCCATACCCAGGAAGCCAGTTATGTCATTGGTGGAGATGCCACCCTGGTGGGAAGTCGATCGGGAGCGAACCTCATTGCTGCCTGGATGATTTTGCAAAATTACGGACGCAGTGGTTGGCAGGCTAAAATTGATGCTTTGATTAGTCGTACCGACCGCATTTGCGAAGCCTTGGATGGTCTGGGGGTGAGTTATTTCCGAAATCCGGAAATGAACATGGTCACCATGAAAATAAAGGCCATTCCGGAAAATTTGATTGAGAAATACCTCCTGGTGCCTGATTCACACGATGGTGATGCGCAATGGGTGAAAATTGTGGTCATGGACCACGTTTCGGATGAGTTGGTGAATCAGTTTTTGCAGGATTTGAAGACTGCCTTCCTGCAGGAAGCTTAGCCTTCGGTTTGCTGGATGAATTGAACCTGAATACCGCACTTTTCACAAAGCGACAAGGCACCTAGAACGCCACCTCCGCGACTCCAAGCTGAGGCTGGACTGCTGTAACGTATCCAGCGTAGTTGGTGCGAAGGGCGTTGGCAAAGGGGACATGCTTCCTTTTTCCGGTAATCCATCGAATCAAGCGATACATCCAAACAAGCCTGCACATCTTCCACGGAGAAAAAGCCATGAAATAGAATTTCTTGTCCTTCTTCGGGCCGGCTCAGCGTTTTGAGCCATTGCAATAAATCGTCTTGGGCAGAAAGTTCGAATGTTTTCATGGCTCAGTTTCAGTTAAACTAATTTAGTTAACTAGGCCATTCGGTCAACGGGGATTTTATGAACAATCCACTTGATTTTATAAACGAAAAAAGGGTGCAATCAAGGCACCCTTTTTATTTGATATGACTAAGTAATTAGGCGTTCAATACTTTTTTCATGGTAACACCAATGTCGGCAGGTGAAGCAACCACGTGGATGCCGCACTCCTTCATGATGGCCATTTTGGCTGCAGCCGTATCTTCTGCACCGCCTACGATGGCACCGGCGTGTCCCATGCGACGGCCTGCAGGTGCAGTTTGTCCGGCGATGAAACCAACAACCGGCTTTTTATTGCCTGTGCTCTTGATCCAACGGGCAGCTTCGGCTTCCATGCCACCGCCTATTTCGCCAATCATAACAATGGCGTCAGTTTCTGGGTCATTCATGAAAAGCTCAACAGCTTCGCGGGTAGAAGTACCGATGATGGGGTCGCCACCAATACCGATTGCTGTAGATATGCCTAAACCGGCTTTAACGATTTGGTCGGCAGCTTCGTAAGTGAGGGTTCCCGACTTAGAAACGATACCTACGCGGCCTGATTTGAATACAAAACCTGGCATAATGCCCACTTTGGCGCCTTCGGGGGTGATTACACCGGGACAGTTTGGTCCAATGAGGCGGCAATTTTTTCCTTTGAGGTATTCCTTCGCGTGAATCATGTCTTGCGTAGGAATGCCTTCAGTAATGCAAACAATCACTTGGATACCTGCATCGGCTGCTTCCATGATGGCATCGGCTGCGAAGGCTGGCGGAACGAAAATGATAGAGACATCTGCACCAGTGCTTTTAACGGCATCGGCCACTGTGTTAAACACCGGCTTTTCGAGGTGAAGCGTACCACCTTTGCCGGGCGTAACGCCACCAACCACGTTGGTGCCGTATTCAATCATTTGAGTAGCATGGAAAGTGCCTTCGTTGCCAGTGAAGCCTTGGACGAGGATGCGGGAATTTTTGTTTACAAGTACGCTCATGTTCTGGTTTGCGATTATTAGAGGTTGCTCAAAGCGGCCACAAGATACGCCCGATTTATGAATTTTTGATGCTTCTGCTTTTATCGCGGAACTGCTGTAAAAAAGTGGTGGCGAATACAAATTGATTCAGCCGATCGTTGTCGGTGCTCAGTATGTTGGCTTTGTCGCCTTCCCACTCTTTATTGCCTTTATAGATGTACACGATTTTATCACCAATTTCCATCACCGAGTTCATATCGTGACTGTTCACGATGGTCGTGATTTTAAATTCTGTGGTGATTTCCTTGATAAGTTCGTCGATCAAGATCGAAGTGAGCGGATCAAGCCCTGAATTGGGTTCATCGCAAAAAAGGTATTTCGGATTGAGGACGATGGCACGGGCAATGCCTACCCGTTTTTTCATACCGCCGCTGATTTCGGCAGGGTAGAGGTGGTTGGTATTGCTTAGGCCCACCCGTTCGAGACAGAAATTCACCCTTTTGAGGTTCTCAGCAGGACTTTTGGGGTTGAACATTTTTAGGGGGAACAGCACATTTTCTTCCACCGTCATGGAATCGAAAAGCGCCGAATTTTGAAAAAGCATGCCAATTTGCTGGCGTATATCTGACTTTTCGCGGCGATCCATGCGGACAAAATCAGCACCATCGTACAGAATTTCACCTGAATCAGGCTCTTGTAGGCCTACCATCAGCTTCATCAGCACCGATTTGCCGCTACCGCTTGCGCCGATGATCATGTTCACTTTTCCGGGAAGCAGGCTGATGCTGATATCCTTCAGGATGGGCCTATCTCCAAATGATTTGTGGATGTTTTTTATTTCTATCATCTCAGAGCAGTAGTTGGGCCAGCAGGTAGTCTGACAATAATATGAGGATGCAGCTAAAAACTACTGCCCGGGTGCTGGCTTGGCCAACTTCGAGTGATCCGCCTTGGGTGTAATATCCCTGATAAGCCGATACGCTCGAAATGATAAAGGCAAAAGTAAAGGCCTTGGTTAGAGAAAAAGCCACATTAAAGGGCAGGAAGCTAGATCGGGCACCCTCGATGAATTGCTGGCTTGACAGGATGCCTGTAAGGTCACCCACAAAAATGCCACCGCCAATGCTCAGTGAAATGGCCAGGATGATGAGCATGGGAATGGTGATGATGGCTGCAAGAATTTTAGGGCTGATGAGGTAGCCCGCTGCATTTACACCCATGATTTCGAGTGCATCTATTTGTTCGGTGACACGCATGGTGCCGATTTCGGAGGCAATGCTTGAGCCTATTTTACCTGCCAAAACCAGTGAGGTAATGGTGGGACCCAATTCAAGAATGCTCGAATCGCTCACAATGGCTCCTATGATGCTTTTGGATACCAAACCGGAGACCAGCTGATAGGCGGTTTGTACCGTGGTCACCGCGCCCATAAAAACCGAAATGATGATAACGATACCCAGCGAATTGATGCCAATGGACACCATTTGCCTGAAAAGTTCATCCCAGTACATCCGCTGGTTTTCGGGTTTTTTAAACAATTGGCGCAAAAGCAGTAGGTACCTACCGAAATGGAAAAAAAATCGCATGGGTTTGAATAAGCTGACCAAAATTACATTTTTTAGCGCTTAAATTGTTGTGTGATGAAGAAAGCGCAGATAGCTGTCGTGACAGGTGCCACGAAGGGAATAGGTAAAGCGGTGGTTGAACTGCTTGCAGACAAAGGTTTTGACGTATGGTTTTGTGCCCGAAACAGCTCGGCTGTCATGCTGATGCAGGCCCAATTGGCAGAAAAATATCCGAAGCAGCGTTTTTGGGGGATGGCTTGTGATCTGGGGACCATTTTGGGGCGCGATGCACTTGCGGCTTCGCTGCAGGAAAAACTTTCGCACATCGATATCTTATTGAACAATACCGGAGTTTTTATGCCCGGGGGTATATTGACAGAAGCACCCGGCGTACTGGAGCAGCAAGTAGAAACCAATTTATACAGTGCTTACCATGTAACACGCGCTGCTTTTCCCTTGTTGCAGCAGAGTCAGCTGGCACACATCTTTAATATGTGCTCCACCGCATCTATCACAGCTTATGTAAATGGAGGTTCATACGCCATTACCAAGTTTGGTTTGTTGGGCATGACCAAAGTGTTGCGTGAAGAATTAAAGCCTTTCGGAATTAAAGTCACTGCCATTTTGCCCGGAGCAACCAAAACGGCCAGTTGGGAAGGAACAGAACTCCCCGACGCCCGATTTATGCAAGCTGATGATGTAGCCAAAGCTTTGTGGGCTTGTTATGATTTGGGGCCCTCTGCTGTGGTGGAAGAATTGCTCATGCGCCCATTGCCTGGCGACATTGGCTAATATTGCCTTTGTGTTAAGAATCGGATGGAAGTAAACAAAAGCATCGGATAGCTGTACTTTTGTGGACTTTTTACGCTGTGAATCAACTATCCATCGAGCTTTTTCAGTTAAAGACTGCCACCCTTGAAATGGCTGAATTGGTCAAATCGCAAGTGGTTGGCATTTTACAAGCCACTACCCATTTTGATTTGAGCCTGATTGATGAAATCGAATTAAACGAGCGCCAGGTCGACAACATGGACATCCGCATTGAACGTAAATGCGAGCAAATACTGGCCTTGTTTTCGCCTGTTGCTCGAGACTTGCGATTTGTATTTGCCATAAACAAGATAGTGGACGACTTGGAAGGCATCAGCGATAATGCCAACGCTATTGGGAAGTACCTGCTCGAAACATCAGCGGCCTTTGATAATGAAGCGCTCAAGCAATTAGAGTTTGCACGCATGCACAACCAAATTCTGGTGATGCTCGATATGCTGATGCAGGCACTGGAAGAAGAAAGCACCGAAAAGGCCCGCTTTGTACTGGCTCAGGAAGACTTGCTCGACGAGCTCAACATCAAGGCCAATGGGGTGATTGCGCGTATGGCGACTGCATCAAATAAGGAAACAGAGGTAACCGACCTGATTAACTTGTTGACCATCATCCGTAAAATCGAAAAGATTGGCGACTATCTGGCCAACATCGCCGAGCGCATCATTTACTTCATTGATGCCCGTATTATCAAACATGGTTTGGTAGGTTGATGTTGCATTCGCGATATTTTATTAGATTCATGCCATCGATAGATGCGCATGCTCCACGCACATTTTCTGCCTAACCAAGTTGAAGCCGGATGCGATGAAGCCGGAAGGGGTTGTCTTGCCGGTCCGGTGGTTGCAGCTGCTGTCATTTTGCCGCACGATTTTGATGTTCGCCTGATGCGCGATTCCAAGGCTTTATCTGCTGATAAACGGGCACGTCTACGTAAATACATCGAACGGCATGCGCTGGCTTGGGCAGTATCAAGCACTTGCAATGAGGTGATTGACAACATCAACATCCTCAATGCTTCTTTCGAAGCCATGCATAAAGCCCTAGACCAATTACATATCAGCCCTGATATGCTGTTGGTTGACGGAAATCGTTTTAAGCCGTATCGGAATATTCCCCATACCTGTTTGGTAAAAGGAGACGCTACCTACGCTTCCATTGCAGCTGCCAGCATTTTAGCCAAGACCTATCGCGATGAAATGATGCTGCAGTACCACGAAAGGTACCCTGATTATGGTTGGGACAAGAACAAGGGGTACCCAACCAGTGATCACCGCTTAGCCATTGAATTGTATGGCGAAACGCCTTTGCACCGGAAGTCTTTCAATATCAAAGCCCGACAATTGAAATTGTTTTAATTCAATTTTAATTTGTAATTGATGTAATTGTGACTTGCAAACCAAGTCTAAATGAATAAGTCGAATAGGCTTAAGAGCAGTTTCTTCATTTTTTGCCTCTGTTTTGCGCACGGGTTTGTGTTGGCGCAGCAAGAAGGAAGATACATTCACTTGGGGCGGGGATCAATTGTTCCCGAAATACAGGGAGCCATGACTTTTGGTTACCAGCATCAATGGGAACACATAGGCTCGAATGTAAGTGGTACCAATGCGGTTGATGCAATTTGGAAAGATTGTGAGGCAAACCGCATTTATTATGCATTTGGTAATGCATTATACGGTCATGCCATAGGAAGTGGGAGTGCCTTGCCGATTGATTCAACTGAGGACCCGGGCATTGCGAGCGATTTCAATGCGGGACAGGCTTTTATAATCCCTTTTCCCGGAAACAGGAATCGGTTGGTTTATTTTAACATGTATGTGAACTTTGGTATTCCGGCTGTTTTCCACAAGCAAAATATAAGAGTTGGTTATTATTACAAGGACACAAGTACGGTAGCTTTTTTAAGCGGATTTAATTTGGATTCACAGGTGGTTGGTGCCATAGGTGTACTTAGAAATTCTAATATGCGTGATTATTGGCTTGTAACTGCGGCGCGAGTCACGTCAATTCATTCGGTATTAAAGGTTTATTCACTTGATGGATCGGGAGTGAGTAGCGTGCCCTCTCATGTACTCAACTATTTCCATCCAAGTACCCTTAACCTAAATGCCCTTCAAATGGTGGTTAGTCCCATGAACAACCGCATTGTGGTATCGGCTGCAGAAAACTACCTGTCGGTCTTCGATTTTAACCCATTAAACGGTCATATAACCCAAACATTTGGGTTTGACTTTTATAGGCGACTACCAGGTCCTTCAGGTATTTTTGGTATCAGGATTGGCGGATTTAGTGCTGGTGGAGAGCGTTTTTATGCCTATTACATTGACTTGAGAAGGACAAACATGCGTCGGATGATTGTGCAGTTCAATGGGGATGCTGTAGATAGTGTTTCGTTTTATAGCAGCTTTGCCGGATACGACGTACAAGCAGAATTTCCTGAGAGTTTTCATTTGGCACGTGATGGAAGGCTGTATGTCGCTACGAGGAATTTAAATAGCACTCAAGTATCCATGTCGAGATTTGATAGGCCGGCACTATTCGGAAATGCGGCACAGCCTCATTGGGCTTATCGTCTTTTATATACTCCTAATCCGCTTAACATCCAGCGGTTCCATTTTTCTTTTATTGTCCCTGATTTCAACAGAAGAGACCGTTTTAGTATCCGTGGTGATGATAGCATTTGTGTGGGCCAGGTCGCGGAATACAGTTTAAGCGAGAATCATCGATTAGATAGTGTGTTTTGGACCTATCGTGACCCAATATCCTCGCAAATGGTGGTGGACAACAATCAAATTTTACGCTTCCAGCTAAACGATACCGGAACCATTGCAATTAGCGCCATTGGTTATTACTGCGATAGCATCATTAGTTTTAGCAAACAAATTGTTGTGTTAGATAAGCCAATGGATTTTTTACGCGATACAACGCTTTGCAGAAGCTCGGGTCTGGAAATACATGCCCCAAATGATTTTTCCCGCATAATAGGCTGGAGTAATGGCGCAACAGCAAGCTCAATCAGGGTTTCAACTCCTGGATGGTATTGGCTTGACCGAGAAAATTACTGTGGAGTAAAAAGGGACAGCTTTTATGTTTCTGATTTTATTACTCCGAAATCAGGGTTACCCAAAGACACCATCATCTGCGAAGGTGCTTCTTCATTGCAGCTATTAGCAACACCGCACAATGCTCAATTTGTTTGGAGGGACGGTGATACCTCCTTATCAAAGCTCATTTCTTCTTCGGGCAGTTACGCTTATGCCATTTCTAATGCATGTACGAGCATTATTGATACGGTGCACGTGAGAAGTATCACGCTTCCAACCGAGTTTCAGCTGGATACAGTTACCTGTGAAAGTAGGCCTTTTGTATTTACATTGGAAAACGAGCAATTCATCCATGCAAAATGGTCAGATGGGTATACAACGCTTACTCGAAGGTTCAGAAATCCGTTTTACGGAATGGTTGAACTTAGTACTGTTTGTGATACCATTCAGATACAAATACAAGTTGAAAGCATCGATTGTAGCTGCAAAGTTTATGCACCTACAGCATTCTCACCAAATGGTGATGGCATAAACGAAAAGTTCTCGCCGGTATCAGCTTGCACATTCCACCATTACCATTTGAGTATTTATGACCGCTGGGGTAAGGAGCAATTCTTTACCACCGATTATCAAAAAGGTTGGGACGGGAACTTTAATGATTCAGAAGCCCCCGAAGGGATGTATACATTTAGGCTGCATTACATTACCCCCGATTATGCCGGACTGAGAATAGAGCAGGGGGTCTTCTTCCTCTTTCGATGAATTCGCTTATATAGCCATCCCTGCTTTAGTTAATCACCGTGGTGCTCGCCGTAATAGTCTTCAATCAGCTCGGGTAATCTTTTTAAATAGCCCAATTCCTTGAAGCGTGCTTTCGCATCACCGGCAGGAGTTCCGAAATATACCTTGTTGCCTTTCAAAGATTTGGTAACGCCTGATTGGCCTAGTACTACAGCACCTTTTTCTATGAGGATGTCTTTTTGTACACCTACTTGTCCCCAAAGGGTAACGTCGTCCTGGATGATGGTTTTACCGCCAATTCCCACCTGTGCAGCGAAAAGACAATTTTTTCCTACCACCACGCCATGACCAATGTGCACCTGGTTATCAAACTTGGTTCCTTCGCCTATGATGGTGTCGCCGCTTACCCCTTTATCGATGGTACAGGAAGCTCCAACTTCAACGTTGTTATGAATGATGACCCTGCCACAGGAGTATAACTTGTCGTAACCCTCTGGACGTTTTTTGAAATAAAAGGCATCTGCACCAATCACGGAATTGGCGTGGATAATGACGTTATCGCCGATTTGGGTATCAGAATAGATGACTACGTTCGGATAAATCTTACAGTTTTTGCCAATTTTTACGCGGTCACCCAGAAACACGTTGTGCATGATGATGGTGTCTTCGCCTATGGAAACATCAGTGCCTTGTGCGGTACCATGGCCCATTACCGGTTGGGTTTCGTAGTAACGGTTAACAAGTTTGTTATAATCGCGAAATGGGTCTTCGCTGATGAGAATACCCTTGTTGGCCGGGAAATCCAATTCTGCATTGATGAGGATAAAACTCGCCTCTGAACCCAGTGCACGATCGTAGTATTTGTGATAATCTACAAAGGTCAAATCGCCAGCTTGCACCTTGTGAATCTCATTTAAACCAGTGATGTGCATGTCGGCATTACCAACGATTTTACACTTCAAAAAAGCCGCAGCTTCGCCCAGGGTAATCGGTGCTTTTAGTTTCATGCGTTCAGATTTGCAGCGAAGATAAGGAAGTATGAAATTGTCGTACTTTTGCACCGAAAATATTCTCCATGAAAAATACTTCGCTCTTCGAAACGCACGTCGAATTAGGTGCTAAAATGGTCTCTTTTGCCGGATACAACATGCCTGTCAGCTATAGCGGCATCAAAGCCGAACACCAGGCGGTGCGTGAAGCGCTGGGTATGTTCGACGTTTCGCATATGGGTGAATTTTTGGTGAAGGGCAAAAATGCCTTGGATTTGCTGCAATATGTTACCTCGAATGATGTTTCGAAACTCGAGGATGGCAAGGTGCAGTATTCATGCCTGCCAAATGGAGAGGGGGGTATTGTAGATGATTTGCTGGTTTACCGCATCAATGAGGAAAAATACCTCCTTGTAGTGAATGCATCCAACATTGAAAAAGATTGGAATTGGATCAACAAGCACAACCGTTGGGGTGTGGAATTGGAAGATATCAGTGAAAACATGTCACTTTTGGCGGTTCAAGGTCCCAAGGCTGTTGAGGTTCTTCAGCAACTCACCAAGGTAAACCTCGCTGACATTGCTTATTACACTTTTGTGATTGGCGATTTTGCCGGTGTTTCGGATGTCATCATTTCAGCAACCGGATACACCGGAGCCGGCGGTTTTGAATTGTATGTGCCCAATGCCGACGCCAAAAAGGTGTGGGATGCGGTGATGGAGGTGGGAGCTACCCATGGTATTTTGCCATGTGGCCTGGGGTGCCGCGATACATTGCGCCTTGAAATGGGCTTTTGTTTGTATGGAAACGACATCAACGATAGCACTTCTCCGCTCGAAGCCGGTTTGGGTTGGATTACCAAATTCACCAAAGAATTCATTGATTCAGAACGCCTGCAGGCACAAAAGGCCAATGGCTTGACGAAAAAGCTGGTTGCCTTTGAAATGCAGGAGCGCGGCATTCCTCGCCAATATTACGCCTTGATGGGCGAAAGCGGTGACGTTATTGGTGAAGTTACCTCCGGTAGCGAATCACCCTCAACAGGAAAATTGATTGGTATGGGCTATGTGCAAACGGCACACAGCAAATTGGGAAGCAATATTTGGGTTGACATTCGTGGCAAGAAGGTAGCTGCTCAGGTAGTTAAATTGCCCTTTTACTCCAAGTCCTGATGCGCACCATTGAGGTTTGCCTCAGTCCGGCGCTCATTGGCTGTTATTCACTCCAAGGCAAAACGGCTGTCGTCATCGATGTGTTGCGGGCAACTTCTGCCATGGCTGCTGCTTTAGCGAGTGGGGTAAAAGCCATTCGTCCGGTAGCCACAGTAGACGAATGCCTCGAATGGGTGGCCCAGGGTTATGAAGGTGCGGCTGAAAGGGAAGGACAAGTGGTTGCCGGCTTTAGCATCGGCAATTCACCTTTAGCTTTTATTAAGGCGGGTTACCAGGATGCCCTGGTTGCACTCACCACTACCAATGGCACCAAAGCCATGAAATTGTCGCATGATGCCGCAGAGATCATTGCCGGCGCTTTTGTGAACCTGGAAGCAGTTGTGCAGTATTTGCAGCGCGGAGAGCGTTCGGTTGTCTTGGTCTGTGCCGGCTGGAAGGACAATTTCAACCTGGAAGATACCCTGTTTGCCGGTGCTGTGGTGCATGCACTGACGCCAAGCTTTGAAAAGGCAGACGATGCGTCACTGGCTTCCGAAGCGCTGTACCTGCAACATGCCACCAACCTCATGGGCGCCATCGAGCAGTCTTCGCATTTCAGAAGGTTGGCCAAACTGGGCATTGAGGACGACATCCGATTTTGCATGCAAACCAATCATTTTGACCTGGTTCCGGTTTTGAAAGATGGTTTGTTGATTGCCGAACGCTAAGGAGTTCACAATACAAGGGCATTTGCTATCTTGCCTTTCCTAAAACCTGTATTGTATGGAGCAGAGCAACTTAACTGCCCTTTTTCTGCCTTTGGCATTGGGCATCATCATGCTTGGCATGGGCATGACCCTTACCCTGGCTGATTTCAAACGTGTTTTTTTGTATCCCAAGGCCATTTTACTGGGTCTGGGAAACCAGTTATTGTTGTTGCCCTTGTTGGGCTTTGCCATCATTGCCATTTTTGATTTGAAGGCTGAATTGGCGGTGGGTGTCATGCTGTTGGCCTTATGTCCAGGCGGTGCAACCTCCAACATCATTACCCACTTGGCAAAGGCTGATTTGGCATTGAGCATTTCGCTAACCGCACTGAGCTCAACCATCACTAATTTTTCGATTCCCTTCTTGTTGAACCTGGCCTTGTTTCATTACATGGGCGGAGCCGAAGCCGTTCAATTGCCCATTGGTAAAACCATTGTGCAGATTTTTGCCGTTACCATTCTCCCAGTGAGTTTAGGAATGCTCATCAAGCAATATATGCCGGCATTTACCGCCAAAAGTCTGAGAGCGGTAAACATCATGTCGGCCGTGTTTTTTGTGCTGATTCTGCTCATGGCCATTGTCAAAGAGCGAGCTAACATTGTTCCGTATTTTATGGAGGCAGGAGTTCCTGCACTGTTGCTCAACCTGGTAGCCATGTTTGCGGGTTATGCATCCGGACTTTTCCTGGCTTTGAAGTTCAAGCAACGGGTTGCCATTGCTATCGAAACCGGAATTCAGAACGGTACTTTGGCCATCGCCATTGCTTTGAGTCCGGTGATGTTAAATAACACCCAAATGGCTATTCCTGCTGCCATTTACAGCCTCATCATGTTTGTAACGGCTTCGATGTTGGTATTGTGGTCACGTAACCGAGCCGATTTGGACATCTGAACCCCAATTATTTGAGCTTTTCGTTTTGGTGGTGCCGGTTGGCATCACGGAGAGTCTTCTTGTCCAGATTTTTGGCTATTGCCGCGCTTAAATCGACACCGGTCTGATTGGCCAGGCAAACCAGCACCCAAAGCACATCGGCCATTTCATCGCCCAGGTCACGGTTTTTATCGCTTTCCTTGAACGATTGTTCGCCATACGTACGAGCCATCAAACGAGCCAGCTCGCCAACTTCTTCCATGAGAATGGCTGTGTTGGTGAGTTCATTGAAATAGCGAACGCCCGTGGTTTTGATCCACTGGTCAACGGTTAGTTGCAACTCAGCCAGGCTAGGTGAGGCCTTTGGGTTTTGCTCCATGGATTAGCTGTTTGGAAGAAGTTTGAATTGTATGGCATGGTGCTCCATGTGACGTGCATGAAAACGAACCCACTGTTCGTAACGCAGGGGGCCAAAAAGGGGGTGCACCGGATTTGCCTTGGGCTGTTCCTCGAAATGCTGTTCGAAACGGTTCCACATTTTCACCAAAAAGGCATGAGCATCGGCCATGGATGCCGTCTTTAACGGACCGAGCTCACCCACGGGCAAGGCGGCATTGCGTAAGTTTTTTGGAAATGGCTGGTCGCTGTACAGAAATTCCAACCGTGCCGGGATTTGATCGTCGGAAATAGCTTGCTGAAGAGCAATGCTGCCGTTCGACATGCGAAACGAGGCGCTTAAATGTTCCAGTACGTGTTGTGGCGTCAAGATGCCCCAAGAGGGTACCACATCGTGCTGCAGCTCACCAAAAAGCCGAATCAGCTCAGATAAATCCTTGTTTTCCATGTTTTACGTCGTTTTCTTCTTTATCCTTATCTGGTTCAGCTACATTGGCCGGGAGCTGGTATTCCACTTCGTGTTTGAATTTGCCTGATTTGTTGAAATACCGCCATTTGCCACTTTTGATACCTTTCCAGTAATGGCCTTCCTGCCTGAGTGTGCCTTGGCGGTCATAAAAAAAGACCGGGCCGTGACGCATGCCTTCCGCAAACCGAATCACCGATAACAATATGCCTGTTTTGCTGTATTCGTAGTAATTGCCCAAGTAAATGGCAATGAGGTCTTTGTCGGGCCCTACGGCCATATGCGCCAAATAGCGCGTTTGTAGGTTACGCAAATCCTTGTCGTAGTACTTGTAAACTTTAGCAAACCACCGGTTTTGGTCGTAAAACCAGTAATAAACCGTATTGCCAACTGTATCAATGCTGTCGCAGGGCAAGGCCGCGTTTTCTATTCGGATGTGTAGGGTTTGGTCGAGGTAAGTAGGGTAGGGTATGGTATCCGGGTTGGCTGTGTTGCTCCATGCTGCCGTCAACGGGCATAGACCTACTGCCAAAATCCAAATCAAGCACCTAATCATTGTTTGTTTTTGCTATCAATGAAGATAGTCACCGGACCGTCGTTTTGCAAACTCACTTGCATGTCTGCACCAAATTTTCCAGTTTGTACACGCTTTCCGAGTAATAATTCTACTCGTTTAATGAATGAATCATACAGTGGGATGGCTTGTTCAGGTCGTGCGGCAGCAATGAAACTGGGGCGATTACCCTTTTTAGTGGAAGCATGCAGTGTAAATTGACTTACCAACAAAATATCACCCCCAATGTCTTGCACAGAAAGATTCATCAGTCCAGCCTCATCTGAAAAAATGCGCATCTGTACCAGTTTAGTGGCCATCCAGCTGAGGTCTTCATCCTGATCTGCCGTTTCAAAGCCCACCAATACCAGCAAGCCTTTTCCAATGGAGCCAGTGCTCACGCCATTAGCTACGACTTCGGCTTTTGCTACGCGTTGAATGACCAACCTCATGGTACCCTGTAGTACACTGCTCTTGGCTCGAACAGGTCGGGAGTGGCTTCGTTGTAGGTGAAAAAGCGCAAGCTATCGCCCTCAAGCTGCCAATACCAGGCATCATAAGACAAGGCGCCTTTTGACAATTGAATCACGTCCATGAAGGCGGGGTAACTGTCGTAAGCCAATACGATGTTGTATTTGTTGTAGCTGCTCAGCCCGCGTACAAAGCCTTTTGCGTCAAAGCTGATTTTGCTGCCAAAAGGCTTGCTTGCTTTAGCCGATTGCCAGTTTCCGGCCAATACATCGTTGGCCAGCAAGCGTTGCACCGCTGTTCCGGCTGCTTCGGGCTTGTTACTGCTGCGAACAAAGCGGTAGGTAATGTCTTCGATGGTGAGCAGCATTTCTTTTTTGAATGGATCGTAATCAAAAACGAATTTCAAATCGGCATTGCTGTCACAAGCTGCTGTGGTGAGTCTGTCTGCTTCGCGCGTGAAAGAGGCTGTACAAGCTTCATTGAATCCGAAAACCAGCTGTATTTGGTTGGTGCTTTCATCGATGATGAGTTCGGCGATGGGCAAAAGTTTGTTTTGACTCAAATACACACTTTTGTTGGTAAGCAAGGCGTCGCGAAAAGCAGCATTGATCCAATTTCCAGTGAGCGTATCTCTTTGTATTTCTGCTTCTTGCAGGACTTCGGCGATGGAATCTTGCTCAATCAGCATTTCGGTGCTGTCGCTTTCTTCGTTGGCATCGGAACCACAAGCAGTGATGTAAACCATCAAGCTGAAAAGCAGGAGGTAACGCAGGAGGTTAATTGTAGGTATCTTCATTATTTAGTATGCTGAGGTAACTTTTGTAACGTTCGGCTGCAATCTCATCGGTTTCTACAGCGGCACGCACGGCGCAACCGGGTTCGTGGGTGTGAGTGCAGGTGTTGAAGCGACAGTTTTCGAGATAGGCACGCATTTCTGGGAAAAAATGGCCCAACTCATAGCCGGCAATGTCAATCACGCCCAATTCTTTGATGCCAGGAGTGT
>Ga0075157_10000419_pt1 | contig 34584 bp, 30 predicted proteins | sample JI81BgreenDNA_FD_70967 | JGI IMG/M metagenome (GOLD analysis project Ga0075157, IMG submission 70967) | Wastewater effluent complex algal communities from Wisconsin, to seasonally profile nutrient transformation and Carbon sequestration -... | ecosystem: Engineered > WWTP > Effluent > Algae...
GTCGAAATTCAGTCGCTGTCGTATCAGGACGGCGCCCAGGCGGCCCGTTGGACCTGCGATGGCAGCACTTCCTTCGAGATCAGCGAAGGCAGCCGCACCGAGCGTGGTACCGACATCATTTTGCATGTAGCCGATGACTCGGAAGAATTCCTCAACAGCTTCCGGCTGAAAGAAATCCTCAAAAAGTATTGTCGCTTTTTACCTATTGCCATTGAGTTTGAAGGCCAGCAGGTAAACGAACCCAAGCCTTTGTGGACCAAAAAACCTACAGAGCTTACCGACGAGGACTACCAGAAATTCTACGAGGACCTCTATCCCATGGCAGAAAAGCCGCTTTTCTGGATCCACCTCAACGTAGATTATCCCTTCAACCTTACGGGCGTATTGTTCTTCCCCAAACTCAAAGCCGACTTTGAGCCCAACCGCAACAAAATTCAGCTCTACAGCCGCCAGGTATTCATCACCGATGCCGTGGAAGACATTGTGCCCGATTACCTGCGTTTGTTGCATGGCGTAATTGACTCGCCAGACATTCCACTCAACGTTTCGCGATCGTTTCTACAGACTGACGCCAATGTGAAGAAAATCAACAGCCACATCAGCAAAAAAGTAGCTGATAAGCTCCATGAGATTTTCAAAAACAACAGAGAGGACTTTGAAGGAAAATGGGATAACCTCGACCTCTTTGTGAAGTATGGCATGTTGAGCGATGAGAAGTTTTACGACCGGGCAAAGTCTTTTTGTTTGTACAAAGACACCAACGGCAAACTCAGCACCTGGGAAGATTATGCTGAAACCATCAAGGCCGTTCAATCAGATAAAAACGAGCAGTTGGTAGTATTGTACACCAGCGATGCCGAGGCGCAGCACAGCTTTGTAGCTGCTGCCGAAAAGCGCAACTACAGCGTATTGCAGCTGGGTAGCGTAATCGACAGCCACTTCCTCAGCTTCCTCGAAAGCAAGCTCGAAAAGACCCAATTCAAACGGGTTGATGCCGATACCATCGACAAATTGGTAGAAAAAGACGAAAACTACCATGCCCTGCTAACCGAAGACCAGCAGAAAACCGTGGTTGCCTTGTTCGAAGATTTAGGCAAAGAAGGTGAGTTTACCGTGAGTGCATCTCCCCTTTCACCCGACGATCAACCAGTAGTTGTAACTCGCTCGGAGTTCATCCGCCGCATGAACGAAATGGCAGCTACAGGTGGTGGTGGCATGTTTGGAGGCAATATGAAAGAGCCCAAGCAGTTGGTGCTTAATACAGCACACCCCTTCCTACAAAAGTTAGCTGAAGCCGCCGACGAAAAAAAGTCACTGCTTGCACGTCAGGCATTCGACTTGGCACTATTGTCGCAGGGCATGCTGAAAGGTCCGGCACTCACGGCCTTCATCGAACGCAGTATTCAAATGAGTTAAAAAAAGGGGCTTCGGCCCCTTTTTTAATACATCACACGCACCTCTTCGGTATTCAGTTTTTGCTCCAGCATGAGCAATTCCAACATGCAGGCCATGCCGTTTTTGCAGGCATTCTCATGCAAAAGCAGCAGCCGGAGCTCTTTCCATTTGCTGAAATCTGTTGGAAAAGCTTCAATGTCGTTTTCCGAGATATCAAGTTCTTGCAGCCAGGGCATTTGAATCAGCACTGCGGGGTAAACTAAAAAGCGGTTACCTAACAGACTTAATCTTTCCAACGACTGCAGTCCGCTGAAGCTTAAGGGCAAAGCCTCTAATTCGTTGTTTTCAACGTATAGAAACTTCAACTCGCTCAAGTTACCGAGGCTATCGGGTAAGCTACGTAGGCAATTATGGGCCAAATACAGTTCTTTCAATTGGGTAAGTCGGCCTATTTCATTCGGTAGTTCCGCCAAACGGTTGTGGTGTATATCCACCTCCGTGAGTGAATTCATTTTCCAAACAAAGTCGGGCAAATGGGTCAGCTTGTTTTTGTAGAACATCAGACTCTCCAACTTCTTCATCCGTGCCATCTCCTTAGGTATCTGCTCGAAACCATTGTTCCCCAGCACCAATTTGCGTAGTTTTTTCATTTTGCTTACTCCTTTAGGTAAGGAACTTAAGCCATTGGAGTGCAATACCAACACCTCCACCCTGGCCTGGCGGAATGGCAACCAATGTATCTTTTCAACATGCGAATTGGAGAGGTCAACCTCCTTTGGCACTTTGCCAACGATTTTGAGTTGCCGAACTCCCATGCCATCTAACACGAGTTTTTGTAAACGGCGATTGGTGCGCACTCGCAGGTTTTTGGCAAGTTTATTTCCTCCCGCATCCATCAAGGTCAACTGACTGAGCTTACTCACATTCAGTGCATTACCAGCAATCAGGTTGCGGCGGATGGAAAGCCTCTCCAACTTTGGAAAGCGTTTCAAAGATTCGGGGATGGAAGTAAACAGGTTGTTGTCCAGGACAATCAGGCGAACTTCCCGGTAAACAAACAATGCTTCTGGCACCTCTTTTAAGGCCATTCCCTCCAACTTCAGTTCCCGTACTGAATCAAGCGGAAGCTTGCTCAACCGCTGCCAGTAAGCATCCCATTTGGCATTTTGCGCACATACCGGCGCCAAGTTCATGAACACCAAAAACCCCAACAGAAATATGATCTTTTTTCGCATGTCAATCGTGCTACTTTTACGTCTAATTGCTTCGCTTTTCCTACCTTTGTGCCTTCTTATCCCCAACCTTTATGAGCAACGTTCGTGCGATTCAAACGGCCCTGATATCAGTATATTACAAAGATGGTCTTGAACCTTTGGTGAGGGCGCTTCACGCACGCAACGTTGAGATTTATTCTACCGGAGGTACGCAGCAATTTATCGAATCTTTGGGCATTCCGGTACATACCGTGGAAGGTTTGACGGGATATGCTTCCATTTTGGGTGGCAGGGTTAAGACTTTACACCCCAAAGTATTCGGCGGCATCCTTGCTCGTCGCGAAGAAATGAACGACATCAACGACCTGGCTACCTACGACATTCCCACCCTCGATTTGGTGATTGTTGACCTCTATCCTTTTGAGGAAACCGTGGCTTCGGGCGCTTCTCATGCCGATATAATTGAAAAGATTGACATTGGTGGCATTTCGCTCATTCGTGCCGGTGCCAAAAACCACCAAGAAGTAGTGATTCTTTCATCGAAAGACCAATACAGCCGCCTGCTCGGCCAGCTCGAAAGCCAAGAAGGAACTACGCTGGAAGACCGCATCACCTATGCCACCGAGGCTTTTGCGGTGAGTAGCTATTACGACAGCCAGATTTTCAACTACTTCAATCGCACCGAAAAATTGCCAGCTCTGCGTTTGGTGAGCAACGACGCCATGCCCTTGCGCTATGGCGAAAACCCACACCAGGCAGGCAGCTTCTACGGCAAGCTCGACGATGTTTTTGAAATCCTCAATGGTAAGCAGCTTAGCTACAACAACTTGTTGGATGTAGATGCTGCGGTGAACTTGTTGGCCGATTTCGATGAGCCCACCTTTGCCGTAATCAAGCACAACAACGCCTGCGGACTCGCCTCGCGCCCAACGGTATTGCAAGCCTGGCACGATGCCCTAGCTGGCGATCCGGTTTCGGCCTTTGGCGGCATTTTGATGTGCAACCGCGAGATTGACCTAGCAACGGCCACCGAAATAGACCAAATTTTCTATGAAGTACTCATTGCTCCTTCCTACGAAGAAGCCGCTGTTGAGCTGCTTAAGAAAAAGAAAAACCGCATTTTGGTGCGCATGAAGCAGCCCATCGGTCAGCATATTCAGGCACGTTCCGTACTAAACGGCGTATTGGTGCAAGACAAAGACACCTTTGTTGACAGCCTGGAAAACCTGAAGTCGGTAACCGAAAAACAGCCTACCCAAGCCGAGCTCGAAGACATGATTTTTGCCGCTAAACTGGTAAAACACACCAAAAGCAACGCCATTGTATTGGCCAAAAACAAACAACTCATTGGAAGCGGCACGGGGCAAACCTCGCGCATAGATGCCATGAAACAAGCCGTGCACAAAGCACGCACCTTTAATTTTGATGTGCATGGGGCAGTATTGGCGAGCGACGCCTTCTTCCCCTTTGCCGACAGCGTGGAAGTAGCTTATAACGAAGGGATTCGTGCAGTGATTCAACCCGGCGGCAGCATCAAGGACCAGGACAGCATCGATTTCTGCAATTCGCACGGAATGTCGATGGTGTTTACTGGCATACGTCATTTTAAACATTAAATTTGTCGGAATACCGAAGTAATACATGGGATTATTTGACTTCTTCACCCAGGAAATAGCCATTGACCTGGGCACAGCGAATACGCTGATCATATTCAGAGATAAAATTGTGGTTGACGAGCCATCGATCGTGGCCATCGACCGCACCACCAATAAGGTACTGGCCATAGGCAAGCAGGCCCAGCAGATGCATGGCAAAACGCATGAGAACATCAAAACCATCCGTCCGTTGAAGGATGGTGTGATTGCTGATTTCCATGCCGCTGAGAACATGATTCGTGGCATGATTGACATGATCAACCCAAAGAAAAGGTTCATTGCGCCTTCGCTCCGCATGGTGATCTGTATTCCTTCGGGCATTACCGAAGTAGAAAAGCGTGCCGTCCGCGACTCCGCAGAGCACGCCGGTGCCAAAGAGGTGTACCTCATTCACGAGCCCATGGCTGCTGCCATCGGTATCGGCATCGATGTGGAAGAACCCAAGGGCAATATGATCATCGACATCGGAGGTGGTACCTCTGAAATCGCGGTAATTGCCTTGGCGGGTATTGTGTGTGACCAGTCGATTCGTGTGGCCGGTGACCAGTTCACTGCCGACGTACTGGAATACATCCGCCGCCAGCACAACATGCTGATTGGCGAAAGAACAGCTGAAAACATCAAAATCCAGGTAGGATCGGCATTGCCCGAATTGGACGAGCCGCCTGCAGACATCACCGTGAGTGGACGCGATTTGATGACCGGCATTCCCAAGCAAATCACCGTAAGCTATACCGAAATTGCACATGCACTCGACAAATCGATTTCGAAGGTGGAAGGTGCGATTTTGAAGGCTTTGGAAATTACCCCTCCCGAATTGGCTTCCGACATCCACGAAACCGGCATTTACCTCACAGGGGGTGGCGCCTTGATTCGTGGCCTCGACAAGCGTATCAGTCAAAAGACCAAGCTGAAGGTGCATATTGCCGAAGATCCGCTGCGCGCAGTGGTGCGTGGAACGGGCATTGCGCTCAAGAACATTGATCGGTTCAACTTCCTGATGACCTGATCGCTCAACGATGAGCACCATCATCAAGTTTTTATACAAGCTCCGGCTTGTTTTCTTGTTTTTGCTGCTGGAGACGGCGGCGGTGGTCCTCACTGTTTCAAATAGCGCCTATCACCAAGCTGCCTTTTTTAACAGCAGCAACCGGGTAAGCGGAGGCTTCTATCAGCAAATTGCGGAGGTCAGGTACTTTTTGAAACTGCGTTCGGTGAATGACAGTTTGGCCAACGAAAACGCCCAGTTGCGTGAACAACTGTCAGCTGTGCTCTCCGATTCAAGCAAGTCTGATTGGCAAATTGCCGATAGCACCGTAAGAACAGCGAGCTACACCTACAAGTCTGCACGGGTAATAAACAACACCACTTCTTTCAGGAACAACTTCCTCACGTTGAGTAAAGGTGCCAGTGATGGCATCAAACCCAGAATGGCAGTGATCGGTCAACATGGGGTAGTTGGGATTGTAAAAGACGTTTCTCCCAATTTTAGTACGGTTATCAGCTTGCTCAATAAAAATGCCCGCATCAGTGCCAAGCACCTCAAAAGCGCTACCACAGGTACGGTGGTTTGGGAAGGCGGCAACTACCGCATGGCGAGGCTCATTGAAATTCCTGTGCACGTTGACCTCAAAAAGGGCGATTCAATCGTGACCAGCCCCTACTCCAACATTTTTCCGGAGAATGTTTTCATAGGTAAAATCGTGAAAGTCAATAAACCTGAGGGATCAAGTACCTACGACATCACCATTCGTTTGGGTACCGACTACAGGCGCTTGTCTTTTGTACAGGTGGTTGAAAACAGCCTGCAAACCGAACGTGATTCACTCGAAAGTCGCTTGAACTATGCTGAATGAACTGCTAAAACATACTTTCCGGTGGATTTTGTTGGTGTTGCTGCAGCTCACCATTTTCAACAACATCCAGTTTTTGGGCATTTTAAATCCCTTCGTTTACCTATTTGTCATTTTGATGTTTCCTTTGGGTATGCCTAGGGGAGCCTTGATGCTGTTGGCCTTTGCAACAGGACTGACGATCGATGTTTTCAGCAATACCGGTGGATTGCATGCCGCGGCTTGTACCTTCATTGCCTTCGTTCGTCCGTACTGGGTTAAAATCACCATTCCCCGCAGCAATTACGATGAACTGCAAAACATCCGGATCAAGGACATCGAATTTGGGCAATTCCTCACCTATGCTTCGGTGCTTGTGTTCACGCACCATCTATTTCTCTACATCACCGAGTCGCTTGAATGGTCGGAAACCCTCCTGATCCTGGGCAAAACATTCACCAACGGCCTGATTACTACAGCGATTGTGATTGCATTCCGCTACTTTGATTTTAATCAGAGCAGGAGTTCATGAAAGACAGTGGTCAACAGCGGGTCATCATTACCATCATGCTGGGCATCTTTTTGGTGTTTGCAGGCCGCCTGTTTTACATCCAGGTAATCAATGATTCCTACTCGCTTTGGGCCACACAAAATGCCATTCGCAAAGTAACCGTCTATCCTGCGCGCGGCGTCATATTTGACAGGAACCGGGAGCGCGTGGTAGTAAATCGCCCCATTTATGACCTGATGGTTGTGCCGCGCCAGTTAGACCCAGCCATGGATACCCTGGGGTTGTGTGAGATGTTGGGCATCACCAAAGAAACCTTTATTGAGCGCATGCAAAAGGCACGCTCGTACAGCAGGTTCAAAGCTTCTTTGTTTCAAGCACAAATCAGCGTAGAAGAATTTGCAGCCATTCAGGAGCGATTGCATGAATTCCCGGGTTTCTATCCCGAATCACGTACTGTTCGCTCCTACCCTTATAACAGTGCTGCCCACGTGCTGGGTTACATTGGCGAGGTGAACGAGCGGCACATTGAAAAGTCGGAGGGCTATTATCAAATGGGCGACTACATTGGCATCGCAGGCATTGAGCTTTCCTACGAAGAAGCACTGCGGGGAAAGCGTGGTGTGCGCTACCAATATGTGGACGTTCACAACCGGATAGTAGGCAGCTACAAAGATGGCGCCTTCGACAGCATGGCTGTGTCGGGTGAGGCGTTGGAGCTGTCGCTCGACATCAAACTACAGCAATATGCAGAACAGCTACTGGCCAATAAAAAGGGCTCGGTAGTGGCCATTGAGCCTGCAACGGGTGAGGTTTTGGCATTCGTAAGCGCCCCATATTACGATCCAAATCTGTTGGTTGGCAGCGTGCGGGGAAAAAACTACCGCATACTGGCGAATGACCCTTTGAAGCCATTGTTCAATCGTCCTTTGCAAGCGCAATATCCTCCGGGCTCCATTTTTAAGCCTGTACAAGCTTTGATTGGCCAGGAATTGGGCATACTAAAACCCGAAACACGCTATCCTTGCGGTGGCGGTTACCGCATGGGATCACACACCGTGAAATGCACCCACGTACACGTTGCTTTAAACCTGGAGGAATCGGTGCAGTTTAGTTGTAATCCGTATTACTGCTGGGCATTCAAGAACATGGTAGATCACAACCATGGCAAAACGCCCAGTCAGGGTTACGACATTTGGCGGGGCTTCATGAATCGCTTTACCGTAGGTGTAAAAACGGGCATCGACATTCCCAACGAAGTGAAAGGCATATTGCCAAGTGTGGCCTATTACGACAAGGTACATGGCAAAGGCAGGTGGCGGGCCAACAGCATCATCTCCTTGTCTATTGGTCAGGGTGAAGTAGGTATGACCCCGTTGCAAATGGCCAACATCATGGCCATCATTGCCAACAAGGGCTGGTATTATCCTCCTCATTTGGTAAGAGCAGTAGGCGATTCCATGCGTAAACCTGAAGGCTTTGCAGAAAAGAAATCGGTTGGTATTGGAGCGGCTTACTTCGACATTGTAACAGAAGCCATGCAGAAGGTGGTAGATGCCGGTACAGCCCGTTCTTACGGCAAGCTCGATAGCATCAGCATCTGCGGCAAAACCGGTACGGCACAAAATCCTCATGGCAAAGATCACGCGGTATTTGTGTGCTTTGCGCCAAGAGAAAATCCCAAAATTGCCATCGCCGTCATCGTAGAAAATGCCGGTTTTGGCGGTGTTTGGGCGGCACCTATCGCCAGTTTGATGATAGAAAAGTACTTACTTGGTGGCACCAAACGTCCCGAGCTTGAGAAAAGAATCCTGGAGGCCAAAATACAATGAGAGGTACATCAAGGACAGAAAGAACTATCTTTCAATACATAGACAAGCCCTTGTTGCTGTTGTATGTAGCGCTCACACTGATCGGATGGGTGGCCATTTATGCTGCTGTTTACAACGAGGAGCACCAGAGCATTTTTGATCTTTCACAGAATTACGGCAAACAGCTTGTTTTCATTGGAAGCAGCTACTTCATTCTGACCATCATCCTGGCACTTGATTTCAGGATTTATGAAGGCGTAGCACCCTTTGTCTATTTGGCCACCCTTGTTTTAGGTGTGGCAGTTATCTTTTTCGCGCGAGAAGTAAATGGCGCACGGGCTTGGTTTGAAATCGGCAGTTTCCGCTTTCAGCCCGCCGAATTCATGAAGATGGCTACTGCCATGATGGTGGCGTATTATTTCAGCAATACCGACGTTACCCTGCAGAAAAACAAGGCAAAAGTGGTATTGGCAGGCATCATCCTCATCCCCATTGCCATCATCATGCTGCAGCACGATACCGGCAGCGCCCTGGTTTATTTCTCCTTCATATTCGTAGCCTACCGCGAAGGGCTTTCATTCATTTACCTGCTTGCGGTTGCCCTTGCTATCTTTTTGGTGGTGATGACCCTGCTATTCAATGAATGGGCCATGGGCATAGCTGTAGCGGCAGCCGGCACGCTTTACGTCGTTCTGGCCCGCAAACTTCGGCCCGCACTGATAAGAAGTTTGCTGATCGTGGTACCTGCACTGATTCTCATTTTTTCGGTAAACTACGCTTTTGAAGAAGTGCTCGAAGAACACCAGCGACAGCGCATCAACGTGCTCTTGGGGAAGGTAGAAGACTTTAAAGGCGCCGGATACAATGTGCACCAATCGCTGATTGCCATTGGTTCAGGTGGCTTTTTCGGCAAAGGTTTTTTGCAAGGAACCCAAACCAAATTCGACTTTGTGCCTGAGCAAAGTACCGACTTTATTTTCTGTACCATTGGCGAAGAATACGGCTTCGTAGGCACTTTTCTGTTGCTTGTCATCTACAGCGCATTGCTCATCCGTATTCTGGAAGTAGCTGAGCGGCAGAGTACCCGCTTCGCACGGGTTTACGGCTATGGGGTGGCATCTATCCTGTTCTTTCACGTTTTCATCAACATCGGAATGACCATCGGGCTGTTGCCTGTAATTGGCATTCCCTTGCCGTTCATTAGCTACGGAGGCTCTTCGCTGTGGTCCTTTACCATCTTACTCGGTATTCTCATCCGACTCGACAGCGGAAGAAAACTTAGTTTGCGTTAAATGGTTAAACTATCATGAAACAGATTTTCAGCTACTTCATTCAGGTTTTTAAACCCAATGGGCCGCATAAAACCTCGAATTTCAATCTCAAAATGATGCATGGCATCAACAGAATCAGCATCCTGATGTTTCTTTTCTGCTTGCTGGTGATGCTTTATCGCGCCATTCGGTAGGTGCATTGATCAACTGATGCTGCTCCAGTTTTGGTGTTTGCGGCGCATTTCCTGGTAAGCCTGAACCAAAATACGGGCATCGGGACTCTGCAAGGAGGCATCATTCTCTAACAAATATTCTACCGCTTGGCGGGTTTCTGCCAATAGCTCGCCATCTTCGGTCAAACTGGCGATGGTAAAATCCATCACCCCGCTCTGTTGGGTACCGGCTAAATCACCTGGGCCGCGCAATTGCAAGTCCACTTCGGCAATCCGAAAACCATCGTTGGTTTCTACCATGGTTTTGATGCGCGTGGCACCCTCTTCGCCCAACTTGGGTTTGGTCATGAGGATGCAATAGGACTGCTCGGCTCCACGGCCTACCCTACCTCGCAACTGGTGTAACTGCGACAGGCCAAAACGTTCAGCATTTTCAATGACCATCACCGAAGCGTTGGGCACATTCACCCCTACTTCAATGACTGTGGTCGCTACCAGAATTTGAGATTTTCCCGATGCAAAATGCTGCATTTCAAGCTGCTTATCATCGGGTTTCATTTTGCCATGCACAATGCTCACCTGGTATTGTGGCCGTGGGAAAGCCCTACAAATAGATTCATAGCCATCCATCAGGTATTTCAGGTCGCTTTTGTCCGACTCTTCAATCATGGGATACACCACATAAATCTGACGGCCGAGGCCAATTTGTTCGCGCATGAAATCAAACACCCTTACCCGGTGCGCGTCGGTGGCATGAATGGTCTTGATCGGTTTTCTGCCTTTGGGCAATTCATCGATGACCGAAATATCCAAATCGCCGTACAAGGTCATGGCCAAAGTGCGCGGAATGGGTGTGGCAGTCATGACCAGTACATGCGGATGGAGGGTGTTTTTCGCCCAAAGAGCTGCTCGTTGAGCAACCCCAAACCGATGCTGCTCGTCGATAATGGTCAGTCCGAGATTGTGAAACTGCACCTCCGGTTCAATGAGGGCATGGGTACCAACAAGAAAATGCATCTCACCCGAACGGAGTTTTTCATGCAAGATGCGGCGTTCTTTGATGCGGGTGCTGCCGGTTAGCAGTCCCACTTCGAGTCCCGTGCCAAGCAACAATTCAGAGATAGCATGATAGTGCTGGGTAGCGAGAATTTCAGTGGGGGCCATGAGGCACGACTGGTAGCCGTTGTCGGCAGCCAGGAGCATGCTTAACAAAGCCACTACGGTTTTGCCGCTACCCACATCGCCTTGCAACAGCCGGTTCATTTGCCTGCCGCTGCCTACATCGACCCTGATCTCGCGCAACACACGCTTTTGGGCTTCAGTCAACTCAAAGGGCAAATGCTCGTTGTAAAACTTGTGGAAGTAACTTCCCACTTTGTCGAAACGGAATCCCCTGCTTCCTGCTTGTCGGGCACGTTTGTTCCAAATCATCCCAAACTGCAGGAAAAACAACTCTTCGAACTTCAATCGACGGCGGGCCGCCTCAAGCCTTGAAACGGCATCCGGAAAATGAATGTGCCGAAAAGCCAGCTTGCGGTCCATGAGCTGGTATTTTTGTCGGATGCCCAACGGCAAGTTTTCGCGGATGTAGCCCTGGCCTTGCTCCAGCAGCAGCCAAGTGAGTTTGGCAATGCCTTTGGGATCCAAAAAGCGTTGTCGGAGCTTGTCGGTAGTTGCGTAAACAGGCTGCAGCAGGGCAATACCGTTCTGTTGGCGGTTGGGATCGAGGGTTTCCAATTCGGGGTGTACCATCGAAAAGTTGCCTCTAAAAGCTGCCGGTTTGCCAAATACCACGTAAGGCTCGTTCAGTTTCAATCCCGCCTGAACCCACTTGATGCCTTGAAACCAAATGAGTTCCATTTGCCCGCTGCCGTCGGTAAACTGAGCAACCAGCCGTTTTTTACTCCCTTCACCTTGCAACTGCACGGAAACAATGCGTCCCTTTAACTGTACCAGACTGAGCGACTCCTGCAAATCGGCAATACGGTAATAGCGGCTGCGGTCAATGTGCCGAAAGGGATAGTATTGAAGCAAATCTTCGAACACCTCTATGTTTAATTCCTTGCGAAGTAGATCGGCCCGTGCAGGTCCCACTCCTTTCAGGAATTCTATAGGGGTTTGAAAAAAATCGCCTTTGGTAGCAGTCACGACGTGAAAATACGCAGTTCTTTCAAAGGCTGCGGCTTATTTCCAGCGGAAAGTCTGCAAGAGATGCTCCAAATCGGCTTGAACGTAAGCAACCACTGGAGCCAGGCTGTCGGCACGTGGCGTGGCATAGAAATACATCGATCCACGCACAAAATGGCCGGTAGAATCGGTCAAGTAAAACTGGGAGTTACTCGCAGCATTGCCCCCTACTTTGTAATAGAATCCAAAAACCCGTTTTTCGGGATTGCTTACCGGAATCTCTTCAATGGAGCTGGCTTTGATGGTGTGCTTGTAGGTGAGTCGCTGTGCTTCGGCAATATACCTTCCCAAATCGGCTCCACTGCCAATGCGGCCATAAGTAAGGTAAACGGTAGCGTTGATTTGCGGATATTCCAAATTGATCCAGCATGACTGCCGGGCGTCGCGGGGAATGCCAATGCGGGCGGCTTTTGACTTTTCAAAGGTGTATGCGCAATCGCTTTCCCAAACTTCGTAGACCACCTCAGGCACATCAATTCGGTGAAAAGCATAGGGTTTTGGACTCAACTCTTCGTCCTCGCCGCAAGCCGTGAGGAGAACCCCCAAACACATTGCCTTTAATACCTGCTTATACATCCTGACTGCTTTCCTGGGTGTTATCGTACTGCTCATGGCTGGGGACTTCGATGCGAATCGTTTTGATGCGGCGATCGTCTGCATCGGTAACATAAAAACGGTAACCGGCATACTGAATCTCTTCGCCTATTTCGGGGAATTTTCCTGCAATTTCAAGTACCAATCCGGCAAGGGTATCGGCATCCGACAGGTAATCTTCAAACTGGTCAAGGTCCAGTCCGGTTTGGCGGCTGAGGTCGTGCAACAGCACTCGTGCTTCACACAGAAACACAAATTCATCGATTTGTTTGATTTGGCTTTCCTCCACCTCATCGTACTCATCGTTGATTTCACCTACTATCTCCTCCAGTACGTCTTCAAGCGTAATGAGCCCCGAACAGCCGCCATATTCGTCTACCACTACGGCAATGTGGGTATGTTTCTTCTGAAAATCACGGAATAAATCGTCTATTTTCTTCTTTTCCGGCACAAAAAACGGCTTTCTCAACAAGGCAGACCAATCAAAAGTTGCTTTCTCCGTCGAATGTCGTAGCAAATCTTTGAGATAGAGTATGCCTTCTACCTGGTCTAACGACTCCCGGTAAACCGGCACCCTGGAGTAACCCCATTCGGTCACCTGCGCCAATAAAGATTCAAAGCTGGTATCTAAGCTAACCGCTTTGATTTCTTGGCGAGGAACCATGATTTGTTTGGTCGTTATCTCTCCGAAGTTTACAATGCCTTTGAGGATGTCTTTTTCATCGGGATAAGCAGGTTCTTCCTCATAGGTCATTTCGATAGCCTGATTGAGCTCATCTTTCGACACCTGCTGACTTTGTTGTTTGATCTTGCTGTCAATCACCTGGGTGCCGAGCACCAAAATTTTGATAAAAGGTGCGGCAATCCAAAGTAATCCGGCCACATAGGGCTGAAGTTTGCGTGCCAGGCGCAGGTTATTCTCTGTGGCGTATACTTTTGGAACCACTTCACCAAACATGACAATAAAGAAGGTCACGACCACCGTTTGAATCAGGTATCCCAACCAAGCGAGCTCACCAAATGAAAAGCCACGAAAGGTGACGTAATAAGAAATGATGACGATGCTCACATTCACCGTATTGTTGGCGATGAGCAAACCTGCCAATAAATCCTTAGGCTTGTTGATAAGGGTAAGTACGCCTTTATCGGCTTTGTGTTCGCCTGCTTCCAGCTCTTCGAACTCGTTTCTGCCCAATGAAAAGTAAGCCACTTCTGAGCCCGAAATGAGGGCTGATAACCAGAGTAAAAATGCAATGAGTGTGCAGGCAACCAGTAATTCGGGCACAGAAGCGTGCATCTGAATTTGCAGCCAAACTGCCAGTACCTGCGGAACCTCGTCGGGGTTGTCCAAAATCAATCGTTTAAGTGAAACATCAGAATGGCAAATCGTCGGCCACTTCTGTCATCAAATCGTCGTTACCTGGTCTTCCGGCACTGAATCCTCCGGCCATACCGGGCTGAACATTGTGTTGCCCGCCTTCTCCGGCCCGATTTAACAGCACCAAATTATCACCAATCACTTCCGTAGTATACCTGGTATTGCCTTCCTTATCTTCCCATTTGCGGGTTGATAAGCGTCCTTCTACAAAAATCTGCGAGCCTTTGTGCAGGTAATTTTCCGCTATATCTGCCAAACCACGCCACAGCACCAGGTTGTGCCATTCGGTACGGGTTTGACGGTTGCCTTCTTTGTCCTTGTAGTTTTCCGATGTAGCGAGAGGAAAAGTGGCGATTTTAGCGCCATTGTCCAAGGTTTTTACTTCAGGGTCTTTGCCCAAGTTTCCGATTAGCATTACTTTGTTCAATCCAGCCATTGCCTGTGCGTATTTAAAAACTTTTCGATAAGTCGGGGTAGCGGTTTGTTGCCTAATGCTTTAATGGCTACAAATTTAAGCACCTCATCGTGCAAGTTAGAAAAAATTTGAACCTGCCAAAACCTGGCTTTGATTCGTTGATGGGTTAAGATGTGTTTAAATTCCTGAGAATGAAGTTGAACCAAAAAATCAGCGCTCGAAAACGAAAACTTTTGCTGAATATGCGCAACGATTTCTGCCTCACTGGCAAAGTGGTCCGACTCTACAAGCTCAAAATCCCATAAGTGCTGCCAGATGTCCTTTTCAGTCCGCTCCTTCATGTAAACACCACCGTCTTTTTGCAGCAGGATGTAGTTAAAAATCCGTTCTCTCACCTTCACTTTGCCCGCTTTCAACGGTAACAGCCCCACTTCTCCCCTTTCAAAGGCCACACAACTGCTTGAAAAAATGCAGTTCACACAATCGGGATTGGCAGGAACACAATGAACGGCACCAAACTCCATGATGGCCTGATTAAAATCAGCCGCATGATCAATAGGCAGCAGCTTTTGCGCCAGTTCGGCATAGGTCTTTTGCGAAGGTACATGGTCAATGGGCAAGCGCATGCCAAAATGCCGTGATAAAACGCGGTACACATTGCCATCTACCACGGCGTACGGCAGATCAAATGCAAAAGAGGCGATAGCAGCAGCGGTATACGGCCCCACACCCTTTAATCGCTTGATATCTTCATATGAGGCAGGAAAAACGCCGCCAAACTGCTCAACTACCTGCATTGCCGCATCATGTAAATTGCGTGCCCGGCTGTAGTATCCTAGTCCCTGCCAGCATTGCATCACCTCTTGAAGGGGGGCTTTTGCGAGGTCTTTCACCGTCGGAAACTGGCTCACAAACTTTTCAAAATAAGGTAAGCCCTGTTGAACGCGCGTTTGTTGCAAAATGACTTCTGATAGCCAAATAACGTATGGATCTTTGGTATGTCGCCAAGGCAAATCACGCTTATGTACTGAATACCAAGCTATCAACTTCACACTCCATTCGTTCATGGGCTATAAATCTTTATAATTAAACAGCTTACAGCTTCGCTTTTCAGCTGAATACTGTATTTTTGCATTCCGTTTCAAAAATAGACAGTCTTTAATAGTTAACAAGATGACCAAAGCAGAAGTGATTAGCCAGATTGCCGAGGAAACCGGCATTGAGAAAGTGGATGTTCAACAAGTGGTAGAGTCTTTTTTCACTGTGGTGAAAGACTCGATCAAAAATGGTGAAAACATCTATGTGCGTGGATTTGGCAGCTTCATCGTTAAAAAGCGTGCCCGCAAGATTGCCCGCAACATTTCGCGTAATACCTCTATCGAAATCCCCGAGCACTTCATTCCACATTTCAAGCCGTCGAAGCAATTCATCGACGAGGTGAAAGATACCATTAAAAACGGGGCCATCGCCTAATGAATAAAACCCAGCTGATCGTATTGGCAGCTTGCCTCGCCTTGGGTGTAAGTATTTTTGTATTTGGCAAAAAGACTGTACTCACCCAAGACACCATGGCCCCTGAAGCCATGGCTGCAACGCGCGGTATGGACGACAATGCACTGCTGGACATCGCCCAAAGCAGTTTGCAAGAGGAGGAAAAAACCAAAATGCAGCCTGTTTTGGCAGCCCTCGACACTGTGAACGTACCCACGCAACGCGCTGGTATGCTGCGTAGTCTGGCTGCCTTTTGGGACACCAAAGGTCAGTATGCAGCCGCTGGGGTATATCACTTACAAGCAGCTGAACTGGTGAAAGAAGCTCCCGCCTTTATGTTGGCAGGAAGCCGTTTTCAGGCAGCTGCCGAAATGGCCAATGATACCCTGTTGCGCAATTTCCTGTTTTCAAAAGCCAAAACGGCCATGGAACAGGCTTCGGCCATTTCTCCCGAAGACCTCGACATCAAAGCAGATCTTGCCAATGTAGTGGTTATGAGTTCACCTCAACCCATGCAAGGCATTCAGCAATTGCTAGATATCGTAAAAAAAGAACCCAAGCACCTCAGGGCCAACGTTCATTTGGCACGTTTGGCCATCACAAGTGGACAAAACGAAAAGGCCATTGAGCGTTACACCAATTTGGTTACTTGGTACCCTGCCTACGCCGACGCTTATTTGGGTCTTGGTGAAGCTTACTACAATACCGGCCAATTAGAACCGGCCGTGAAAAATTTAGAACAGTACAAAGGATTGGTTCGCGATGAGCAAGTAATTGCCCAGGTGGACGAATTCATCGCAAAAATCAAAAGTTCAACCCCTTAAAACATTCATTATGCCTTGCGGTAAAAAAAGAAAGCGTCATAAGATTGCTACGCACAAGCGCAAAAAGCGCCTCAGAAAGAATCGTCACAAGAAGAAATAAAACGCTTCACTCATTGATACCTGCATGTGCAGGTATCAGTGTTTTTGTCGGTTTCGACATTTAACATTTCCATAAGCTTTACAAAAGGAGGTTCCTTGAACAAGTCCTTATATGTAAGGAGTACGCCCACCGGCTTCGACATTGCCATGTTCGAAGACAAAAGGCTTGTGGAATTCAGCCAGGAAATCAACGACAAATCGTTTCAGGTAGGTGACATCTACCTTGGCAGAGTCAAAAAAGTAATTCCCGGGCTGAATGCCTGTTTTGTGGACATTGGTTACGAGAAGGATGCTTTCTTGCATTATCTCGACCTTGGTTCACAGTACAACTCCTTGAAAAAATTCTCCGAAGAAATTCTTTCGGGTAAAAAAAAGAGTGGTTCGCTGCAAAACTTCCGTCTGGAAGAAGAAATACAGAAAGACGGTAAAATTGCAGACCTTGTAAACAAGGGTGATATGGTAATGGTACAGGTGGTGAAAGAACCCATCAGTACCAAAGGACCACGCCTGAGTAGCGAAATATCTATTGCCGGCAGGTACTGTGTACTTGTTCCGTTTGGAGATACCGTGAACATCTCCAAAAAAGTAGCGGACAACGCCGAAAAGAAAAGGCTCAAGCAAATTGCCCTGGGTGTTAAACCCAAAAATTTCGGGGTGATTGTGCGCACAGCTGCCATAGGCTGCGAAGCCGAAGAGCTGGAGCGCGACATCAAGGAATTGGTGCAAAAGTGGGAAGCTGCCGTGGCTTTGCTGAAGTCGGCAAAACCGGCTGACCGTTTGGTGCAGGAAGTTGCCCGTACCACCAGCATGCTGCGCGATTTGCTGAACGATTCGTTCCAGTCGATTTTCTTCGACGATCCTCGCATGCACGAAGAAGTGAAAGAGTATGTGAGCAGCATTGCCCCCGATAAGGCTGAAATCGTGAAACTTTACAAGGGAAAGCAAGATCTGTTCGAGCACTTTGGCATCGATAAACAAGTAAAAAGTGCGTTTGGCAAAAACGTGACCATGCCAGGTGGTGCTTACATCATCATTGAACATACCGAAGCCTTGCACGTGATTGATGTGAACAGTGGCAACCGCATGAAACAGGAAACGGATCAGGAAAATAATGCCCTGAATACCAACCTGGAAGCTGCAGATGAGATTGCACGTCAATTGCGTTTACGCGATATGGGAGGCATCATCGTCATCGACTTCATCGACATGCGTAAAGCAGCCAACAAAAAGCTGGTTTTCGAGCGGATGAGTCAGGCCATGAAGACCGACAGGGCCAAGCACACCGTATTGCCCGTTTCTAAGTTCGGATTGTTACAAATCACCCGCCAACGCGTTCGCCCGGAGGTGAATGTAGTTACGCAGGAAGTTTGTCCTACATGTGAAGGCACAGGCCATATTCGTCCGAGCATCCTGCTTTCCGATGAAATTGAGTCGCACCTGCGCTACATTGTACAAGAGCAGAACGAGAAAAAGATCGAGTTACACACCCACCCCTACCTGGCTGCCTTTTTCACCAAAGGACTGATAAGCAAGCAAATTCGCTGGTGGATGAAGTACAAGAGTTGGGTGAAGGTGAAGGCTGAAGCCAGTTACCAAATCAACGAATACCATTTTTTCCACCCCAATGGAGAGCAGATAAACATCTGAACCCGTGGAATCTTAAAAAGCCGGCTTTCTTTTCTGAAAGCCGGCTTTTTTTATTGCAGGTACCTGGCCACAATGGGCATTCTCCTACCCATGCCAAAGGCCTTGCTGCTTACCCGCAAAATGGGCGGTGTTTGGTGGCGCTTGTATTCGTTCATATTCACCAAGCGCATCACTTTGTCAACCAATGCCTGCTCAAAACCCATGGCACGTAAATCTGCCGGTGCTTTGCGTTCCTCGATGTATTGGTAAAGCAATTGGTCAAGCACATCGTAATCAGGCAGTGAATCCTGATCGGTTTGGTTCGGGCGCAATTCGGCACTGGGTGCTTTCACCAAAATGTTTTCTGGAATGACCTCTTCCTCGCGGTTGATAAAACGGCACAGGCTGTATACTTCGGTTTTGTACAAATCGCCAATCACCGACAGGCCGCCGCACATATCACCGTACAAAGTGCCATAGCCCACGGCCAACTCGCTTTTGTTACTGGTATTCAGTAAAATGTAGCCAAATTTATTGGTATGGGCCATGAGCAGCATGCCTCGGATGCGCGACTGCAGGTTTTCTTCGGTCAGGTCGGGTGCCCTTCCCTCGAAAAAGGGAGCCAGTGTGCTTTCCATGGCTACAAAAGCGTCTTCAATGGAAAGGATGCTGTGGCTTACCCCCAACTTCTTTACCAATGCCTGGCTATCGTTGATGGAATGATCGCTTGAATATCGCGATGGCATAAGCAAGGTGTGTACGTTTTCAGCGCCCAAAGCCCTTGCCGCCAAAACGGTAACCAAGGCGGAGTCAACCCCACCTGACAAACCAATAATAGCCTTATTAAAGCCCAACTTTCTGAAATAGTCACGGATGCCGAGTACCAATGCTTCGTGTACTGCCTCCTCCCCTTCGAGTATTTTGATTGCAGCCTGCACTTCATGCTTCAGCCCCGAACCATCCCAAACCACATAGCCCATGGACGGGGCAAAAGCCGGCAATTGCAGGCATTTATTGCCGTTTGCATCGATGGCCATGCTGGAGCCATCAAAAATCAGTTCTGTTTGAGCACCAACATGGTTGACGTAGATAAGCGGCTTTTTCCAGCGCTTCACTTGTTCGGTCAACACATAATCACGTTCAGCTTGCTGTTCCCTAGAAAAGGGAGAAGCGGCAATGTTGATGATCAAATCAGCCTCTTGCGCCTGCATTTCGTCCAACGGATCACGGACATACCGGGCATGGTGGCCCACATTCCACAAATCCTCACAGATGCTTAGTGCAAGCATTACCCCCTTAAATTGGACCAGGGTATTGCCAAATGCAGGTTCAAAATAGCGGTATTCATCAAAAACATCATACGTAGGCAACAGGGTTTTGGCTACCGTTTGTTTGATTTCTCCTTCATGCAGTAAATAGGCCGCGTTGAATAAGGGTTTGCCTTTTCCCGTAAGGTTTCGCAATGGCGCACCTACAATGATACCCATCCCTATGCTGTGACTCGCCAATTCTTGAACCAGCCCATCGCTTTGGGCAATAAAATGGTCAAACTCCAGAAAGTCTCGGGGTGGGTAGCCGGTTATGGCCAGTTCGGCAAACACCAACAAATCAGCTCCGGCTGCACGGGCATCACCCACTGCTGCAAGCATTTGTTTGCGTTGACCTTCAAAATTACCTGTATGGTAGTTGAGTTGCGCGAGCGCTATTTTCATGCTTAAAAGATAATGCCTACCTGCAAGCCTGCCATCGAAGTGCGGCCATTTAACTTGTCGCCACGGTAAGCGTCGGTAAAGGGATTGTCGAGGCGAAGTCCGAATACCAGGTGTGTATTGCCGCTAAGCAAATACTCAATACCGGCACCGATGAGAATGCTTGCCCTGAAGGCGTTCACCCGGTCGTCGGTCCGCAAACTCTCTGTGGGTTTGTAATCTTCTACCTGGTTGATAAAGAAAAATTCCTCAGCATCAAATACAGCCGGGGTATTGTTCACGCGGGCTTTGGCCTGGAAAGCAAGCCCTGTTGCAAGTCCAAACTGGCCATAAATGCGCATGGAACCCATTTGGTTGGTGCGCATTTTCATGGTCAATGGCAATTCGAAATACTGCACCCGGTATTCATAATTTGGATTTGCAAAAAAGCTGGTAGTACCATTGGGCAATTTGTACATAGCCGAATCTATGGTGCTGCTGTATTGCAGCTGATTTACCGATAAACCCGTACTGAAAAAATAATTGCCGTTGCCAATGGCCCGCTCCACCATCAAACCATAACCAAAGCCTACGCCTCCTTGCCCGCGATTCAACAACCTCGTTTCGGGCGATACCCAGCTGTAATTTGGGGTGACGTGCAAACCGAATCGGTAATTTGATTGCTGTGCATGAGCACTCAAAGTGGCAAGGGCTAATAAGGAAAGGAGCAGATAAAGGCGAATGTGGATCATGCGGTTTAGGGTTTAATGCGCAAAGCGTGGAGAATGTTTAATTTCGTGGGCTAATTTCGTGATAAAATGGTTACAGCGGTTTCGGGAAACAAACGCATTTTGTGGCTTTTCATTGTATTACTGCTTTTGGGAGCAGTCTGGTGGTTTTGGAAACAATCCACCGGAAGAGCGGCTGTGGAGCTGCCCGATGATGCGCGCATCAGCATTAAAATCGAGCGTTTAGACCTCGATTTGAAAAAAACCGATAGCATCGATGCCCTTCGTGTTCAAGAACTAAAGCAGGCTTACGGCGAAATTTTTAAGGCTTATGTTGAAAATGCAGTTGCCCTTTCCGGGGTGAATGATCCGGAATTGTATGTGGAGCTTAACAACTTTTTGCGCGATCCCTACATAGATACCCTCTTTCGCGATGTGGCAGCACGTTTTTCAGATTTGTCGGCGTTTGAGCAAGAATTAAGTTCGGCATTGAGCTATTACTACTATTTCTTCCCCAAAGCAGGTCGGGTGAGGGTGGCAAGCATGATCAGCGGCTTTCAGTACAAACATGCACTCTCCGACAGCGGCTTGCTCTTGGGCCTCGATTTGCACCTCGGCCGCGCTTACGCCTTTTACCCCAAGGTAAGCTACCTTACGGAGTATATGTTACCCCGACTTGAACCTGGTCACCTGGTGGCCGATGGCATTAAACTCATGGTAGATGATTTGGTGCCTCCGGCTGAAGGCAATCAATTGCTGGATGAAATGGTTCGTGCGGGTAAAATCCTGTACATCACAAAGAGCTGTATGCCCGAATTGGCCGACAGCATCTTGCTGGGCTTTACCAGCAAACAAACCAGTTGGGCTTTTGACAGCGAACGCAGCATGTGGGAATACCTAATCGCCCAAAACCTGCTTTTCAGTAGCGATGTAAAGGTTATCAGCCGCATGATGAACGATGGTCCATTCACTGCAGGATTACCCGATGGCAGTCCTGCTCGCATGGCTACCTTCAGCGGTTGGCGCATGGTGCATCGCTTCATGGACAAAAACAAGGAGGTTTCGCTCGAGCAATTGCTGGCAACACCCAGCGCCGAAATCCTTAAAAATTCGGGCTACAAAGGAAAGTCCTGATTATTTGTTCACTTCCACGAACTTCTCGATGTCATCGCTCTTGCCAAGCAAGATGATGTAATCGGTATCGTAAAGAACGGTATCTGCTTTGGGTACCCCAAGGATGTGGTATTCGAATCCGATACCACCGTCCTCCGTTTTTACCTCGTAGGCACGTCTCAAAGTAATGAGGTTGAGGTTGTACCGGTTACGCAATCCGATGTCAATCACCGTTTTGTCGGCCACACCGGCCGGAGTCTTTAATTCAACAATCTGATAGTCGTCGGGCAGCTGGAAGAAGCTCACCAAATCGGGATTCAACAGCCTCCCTGCCACTGAAATGCCCACTTCATCTTCGGGTGAAAGCAATTCATGTACACCCAATTTTTCGAGGATTCGGCGCTGCTGATCCGTAGATGCACGGGCGATGATGCGTTTGACCTTGAGTTCCATCAAAGTAACCGTTGTCAACAGCAGCGATTCAAAGTCCTGACCGATAGCTACCACCACAGCATCCAGCTCGTGTACGTTTTGCGAACGGAGCGCTTTGACATCGGTTGCATCCAATTGCACGGCATAGGCCACCTCATCGCGCAGGTTATCTACTTTTTCAGCAGATGAATCAATGGCCACCACTTCGGCGCCTCGTTGCGATAAAGTGCGGGCAATGGTGGTTCCAAAGCGGCCTAAACCTATAACACCGAATCTGTTTTCCATGCCATTTTGGCTTTTAAGTGATGAATAAGGACTTCCAATCCCTTTGAAAAGGACGTATTGTTGGTAACAATGATGTCGCTGTGTGCCTTGAAAGGCTCGAGATAAGACCTGTAAGCTGGCATTACGTGGTTATGCCATTGATAGAGCACTTCCTGTTCGGGGTATCCCCTTTCTGAGGCATCTCTGCGAATGCGGCGTGCTAATTTGATTTCTTCATCCGCATCGAGGTACACCTTCAAATCGAGGATTTTTCTAATCTCCTCGTAGTAGAAAACGAACAAACCCTCCATGATGATGACCGGTGCCGGTTTGTAGCAAATGAGCTCTGGTTCGTGGTTTGGATTGTTGAAGGTATATTCCTTCACATATACCTCGTGACCCGAAACCAACCGCAATACGTCATCGTGGAAACGATCCCGATCAATCGAACCCGGCAAGTCAAAATTCACCATGCCATTGGCATCGCGGACCTGATGCTCTATGGGTACATAATAATGGTCTTGGGAAATGACGGTAATTTGCTCTGAATCAAAGTGTTCGGCCAGAGCTTTGATGAAGGAAGTTTTTCCTGAAGCGCTTCCGCCAACTATGCCTACCAGGTATGAGTGCTCACTGTCAATCGCCATGCGGCAAATATACCGAACGAAATAAAACCTTTCGCAATTGGCCCTTCTTATGTACCGCAATTAGCGCTTTTTTCCGATTTTTGGGGTGAAATCATGGCCAAAAAAAAGTCCTCCAGCTCCTTTGAATCGAAACTGCAGCAAATCAAGCAAATTGCCGATCGCATGCAGGCCGAAAACCTTTCTCTCGATGAAAGCATGGCCTTGTTTCAAGAGGCCGATGCCCTCATCAAGGAATGTCGCGATTACCTGCAAGATGCCAGTGTACAAGTAGAAATGCTCATTCATCCCGATGGCGATGAAACCACGCCTTTCAAATGAAGGAAATAGCGCATTGGGAGGAACCCGAAATAGTTTTAGATAACACCCGTGAATTGCTACAAGCCACTGTGAGGCAAATCAAAAAAGACTTCCTTCAAAACGGGCTGGAGCTGCAACTAGCGGAAGAGCAATTTGAGAACTACCATGGTTTGCTGAAATCGCTCGAAGAGATGTTGGCCTGGCTGCTTGAAAGAGACGAACAGCGTTTACTTCAGCTCCTTTACCGCATTGATTTAGGAGAAGAAAAACTCAAAAAAAGCATGATGGAAAATGAGCACAACAGCCTGGCCACTTTATTGGCTCAACTCATCATCAAACGAGAAGCCCAAAAAGTCTTGATCAGAAACCACTTTAGACATAACAACCAATAACCCTACATGTACGATTTAAACCGTTTTCGCTGGATTGCCCGCATTGAAGGCGTTTCTTATTTGATATTGCTTTTCATAGCCATGCCGCTCAAGTACGGCATGGGTTTCGATGCCGCGGTAAAATACACCGGCTGGATCCACGGTGTTTTATTTGTGGCTTTCGGACTTGAGCTATTGCTCGTTTGGGTGAAGGCCAAATGGTCGTTCGGCCGTGTCTTTTTAGCAGGTATTGCCAGCTTATTGCCTTTTGGCACCTTTTGGTTCGAGAAAAAATACCTTTAAATCAACCCATGAGGTTGTGACGCAAGCGACTGAGTATATCGCTTAATTGCTCGCGTTCTTCACTCATAAAGCCTTCCCACATTTTTAGCAGTATCTCGTTGGCACAAGCTTCGGCTGGTGCCTGTAATGCCCAGCCACTTTCGGTAAGTGCCACTTTTTTGGCTCTTTGATCGCCCTGATCGGCCAACCTCATTAGATAGCCCGCCCTTTCCAACAATTGAATCATCCTTGTGAGGGCAGAGCGGTCGCGTCCCAATTTGCGCGCATAATATTCCTGATGACCTCCATCACGCGTCCAAAGCAACTGCATCAACCTGAATTGATCGGCAGTTAATGGAATTTCTGCTTTGCGGAGTGCCTGATCCAACTCAAGCGCATGCAGCACCCAAATCCTGCCAAGCATGGCTGTTAATTGTCCCCTATCGAGCATGTTTGCAAAATACGCAGCGGGCGACAAACTGACTGCATCTGCTGAAAAATTCGGGCTAACTGGATGTAAAATACCTGAAAACCATAAATTTGGGGATGCGTTGGCTCTTCCTGCTCCTCGGAACGGTTTTAAGCTGGCCCGTATTTGGTCAAACGGTACCTGATACGAGCCATGCGGTGGCTGTTATGTGGGCCAATGAGCGGCAGGTAGACGACCCCATTCCGCAATGCCAAAGCGACGAAATCACCTTGCCCTTTACCCTGGCAGGCAGACTCATCCTGCTTGAAGCAAGGGTCGATACCCTGGTTGGTAACTTCATTCTCGACACCGGAGCGCCGTTTTTGGTCCTCAATAAAAGCTGGTTCCGGAAATATGGCACCACTGCTATCGCTCAGGCTGGTGGAATTACCGGTGGCATCAGCGATGTGATGTCGACCATGGTACGCGAGGTGCAACTGGGAGAAGTTATTTACAACCAGGTAGAAGCAGATGTCATTGAATTGAATCACCTTGAAAACAGCCGGGGTGTGCCCATTTTTGGGTTGTTGGGACTCAATTTGTTCAAGTCATTTGAAATCCGCATTGATTACGATAAGCAGCAAATCAAGCTATTTCGACTCGACAAAAAGGGCAAAAGGCTCACAGGTCAGTACCCGGAAAAAGCCTTGGAAGAACTGCCCTTTTACCTCAGCAACAACACTTTGTTGGTTGACGGCACCTTGGTCGACGTACCCATGCGTTTCTGCCTCGATTCAGGTGCCGAGGTCAACGTGCTGCACAACCGCCTTCCGAAAAAAGCCATGACCGGCGTGCTCATCAATAGCAGGAGCATCTTAACCGGCACCGGAAACCGCAGAATAGAAGTACTCAGAGGCACGATGACCGGTGTGCACATGCACAAATTCAAAGTTCCCCCCATGCCTGTGTTGATTACCCACTTGGGCAATATGAGCAGGGCTTACAACCTCCGCATCGACGGCATGCTGGGCTACGATTTTTTGTCGATTGCCCCGGTAAGTATTAATTTCGTTACCAATAAATTAACCTTTTGGGAGGTAGCAGTAACGCCATGAGAAGGCAGCTAACAATATGGCTAAGTATGCTCTTAGGCTTTGTCTATCAGGCCGAAGCACAGAAGACCGACAAGACGGTTCCTCCGGTGTATGCTTGCTACGCTGAAGAAACGGTGGTGCATATTCCTAAAAAGGTAAGTACAACTGAATTGGACTCGCTTGTAAGTTTGTTTTCGCTTCAGGAGCTCCGTTTGACTTATCTCTTTACCAACGGACAACTGCACGATTCAACCAAACAAGCAGGTTGGAAACTTGATCAAACTGCGACCAAACAATACTACAAAATAGTTAAGCCGAGCACCGCTCAGGAAAACGATTTCAGTGCTTGGTTTCCAACAAAACCGGGTGAGCCGCTTATTCCTTGGGAAGACCGCATGTTGATTTCAGAATTGGCCGGTATCCATGGATTTGACCCCACCTACTTTTACCCTACGGCACGCTACGGTATCAACAAATTCAAAAAGGCTTCGGTAAAGCATTTGGGGGGAAATGCCTATTTGTTTACCCTACAAGGTTACGAACACGCCCATGAAGTAGCCATTTCAGGTTCCTTTAATGGTTGGAGCAAAGGACAACATGCCATGAAACGCGTAGCAGGAGGCTGGGAATTTATTCAAACCCTTGCTCCGGGCAAACACCTGTACAAATTCATCGTTGACGGCATGTGGATTGCAGATCCGCAAAATGATTTGCGTGAAAAGGATGGCTACAAAAGTTTCAACTCCGTCTTTTTCGCCTACAACAAAGATTTTATATTCAATGCCTTGCCCAATGCCAATAAAGTCTTTCTGATTGGTAGCTTCAATGATTGGAGGGAGCAGGAATTACCGCTTGAAAAGACAAAAGAGGGTTGGAAAATCAGCATGTACCTGGCTGAAGGCACCCATGCCTATCGTTTTAAGGTCGACAAAAAATATTACCTCGACCCTGAGAATAGGGTTAGCCTAACTGATGGCGAAGGATTTGAAAATTCCTACACTTCTATTGGCGATACCATGCTGTTTAAACTTGCTGGCTTTGCAGATGCTGCAGAGGTATTTCTGGTAGGCAGCTTCAACGGTTGGAATGAACACGAATTGCGTATGAAAAAGTCGCGCGATGGTTGGGTCATGCCGTATGTACTTGCGCCTGGCGTTTATGAATACAAATACCGGATCGATGGGCGGTGGGTTGCCGATCCTGCGAATCCAACCGTAGCTGGCGAAGCCCCATACGATAACAGTGTGTTGGTTGTAAAGCCCAATCACCTCTTTAAACTCGAGGGTTTCAGCGACGCCAAGAACGTGCTGGTATCGGGGAGTTTTAATAACTGGAATGAAAGCAGCTTAAAACTGCAGAAAACTACGAATGGCTGGGAATTGCCCTATTACCTGGCTCCAGGTAAGCACACCTATAAATTCATCGTTGACGGGGTTTGGCAGAAAGACCCAGGCAATAAACTGTGGGAGCAGAACGAATTTGATACAGGCAATTCTGTGATTTGGATAACCCCCTAAAAAATAATGCCTTACACTTATTATCCTTGCTTTTTCAATCCATATTGATTGAAGCTGTAGTGCTTTATCCACATTTTTGATTCATGCCATTCTACTTTTTGGAATATTTTAAATTTTAATCATGCCAATAGCATTTCAGTTTCATATTTGTTGATATATTTGAACAAAGAAAGGGATTGCTCATGAAGTACTACAGACTATTGCTTGCCCTCCTACTTTTAGGTCTCTTCATCACCACGGCCTGAAGCACGCTCGTATAGCTCGAATTGGCCAATTTACAAATGGAAATATCATCCCGCCAGATGGTGTGTTATTCGTTGGTGGTAAAGTGCCATTTGCATGGTCGTAGCGTTGAACGAATCCTTCATTTAGCTGACCGGGAAGTTAACATTCCGCACCAATGCCAATCATACGATTTCAAGCTAGGGTCCTCATGAGCTAACGTGGCAATGAGTAACCTTGCTCCTGAAACCCACAACAGCATGCATATGGAGGCAAATTGAGCATAAAAATCGTTTCGCTTATTTTCCCACTTCTAAACCAAGGCTCGATTGTTTGCGTTATTTTTGACAATCTTATTCTGAACGCAGCAATGACAGTTTTAATCATGATTGCCCAGATGCTTCTGGGCCTTTCTATTTTGGTACTCTTGCACGAGTGGGGCCATTTTGCCGCAGCACGTGCCTTTAAAATACGTGTAGAGAAATTTTATGTATTCTTCGACGCCTGGGGCAAAAAGCTTTTCTCCTTTAAAAAAGGCGATACCGAATATGGCATTGGTTGGTTGCCCTTAGGTGGTTACGTGAAAATCACCGGCATGGTCGACGAATCACTCGATACAGCCCAACTGCAACAAGAGGTTCAACCCTATGAATTTCGCTCCAAACCAGCCTGGCAGCGCCTCATAGTGATGCTTGGAGGCGTTACCGTTAATGCCATTTTGGGCATCATCATTTTCACCGGGATCCTCATGTATTGGGGCGAAAAATACGTTCCTGCCTCTGCATTAAAAAACGGTGTCGTAGCATCTGAATTGGCACAGGAAATTGGCATTCAAACTGGCGACCAAATCATCTCCATAAACGGAAAGCCCTTTGAGCGACTCGACGAGCTGGTGAGCAGCGAAGTGCTACTTGGTGATAAAGTGAGCCTCGGACTTGCACGCAGCGGTCAGGACGTTAACATCGAATTGCCTGCCGATTTCACCAAACGTTTGCTGGAAACCGACAAAACAGCTTTTTTAACACCACGTATCTCGTTTACCGTTGGCGAAGTAATGAAAGGCATGCCTGCTTACGAGGCTGGATTGCAAATGGGTGATGTGATTACTGCCATCAATGGCTCCCCCATCAACTATTTCGACGAACTACAAAGTGCATTGCAAACCAATAAAGGCAAGCAGGTAGAATTGGCTGTATCACGTAGCGGTGAAACGAAAATCCTTGCTTTGACCGTTAGCGAGGCAGGTACCATCGGCTTTTATCCAGAGGCTGAAGCACTGGAAACGGCAACCGAAGAATACGGTCTGATTTCCGCCATTCCTGCCGGTGCGCAAATGGCATGGAAGGTCATTGCCGATAATGTGAAAGGCTTTGGCAAAGTGTTTTCAGGCGATATCCCCGTTGAAAAGTCAATCGGTGGTCCGATTGCCATTGCCAAGAAGATGTACGGAGGTGTTTGGGACTGGTACCGTTTCTGGATGACCACAGGCCTTTTGAGCATGGTGCTGGCTTTCATGAACCTACTGCCGATTCCTGCACTCGACGGTGGTCACGTGGTATTCTTAATCATTGAAATGATTATCGGCCGCCCGGTTGGCGAAAAGGTAATGTTGGCCGCTCAGTACGTTGGCATGGTGCTGGTTATTTCACTGATGGTCTTTGCCTTTGGCAACGACATTTGGCAGCACCTCCTCAAATAAATCAGCTTTCCTGCTGAACCCAATTGAACGGCATTGGATTAAGTGCACTTAAGCCCTTAATTCAATGCCGTGTTTGCTTGCCTTCAATGCAGCAACAGTCTTAGAAAACAAATCATCCAACTCCAAGGGCTTGGTAATAAAATCGTCCATACCAGTGTCGAGCACACGTAGTTTGGTTTCGTGCAATGCGTCGGCCGTCATGGCCAAAATGGGTATTTGCACATTGTGTGTTCCGGCCTCTCCTGCCCGAATACGGGTGGTTGATTCGTAGCCATTCATGACAGGCATTTGCAAATCCATATAAACCAGGTCGTAATGGTTTTTCTTCAGCATTTGCAAGGCAATTTCCCCGTTTTCAGCAGCTTCTACCTTTGCCTTCCATCTTTTGAGAATTTGGATGGCCACGAACTGGTTCATGAGGTTGTCTTCTACCAAAAGGAAACGGTATTTCGACAAGTCTGCTTTATCGGGACTTTCAGGCAAGGATTGATCGAAAAGTGCATCAGCATCTTCTGAAGCCCTGTTGTAAGGAATTTCGAGTGTAAAAACAGAGCCTTTGCCGACCTTGGAGGTCACGGTTATGTCACCCTCAAGCATGCGCGCCAGGTTTCTGCTGATGGCCAAGCCCAACCCGGAACCACCAAACAAGCGGGTGGTATCGGTATATGCCTGGGTGAAACTTTCGAATACCTTGTCGAGTTTGCTTTCCGGAATGCCAATGCCTGTGTCGCGCACCGTTACATTGAGACGGCAAGTCGTTGGGGTGAGTTGCGAAACCGACGCATCAATATAAATGCCGCCATCACGGGTAAACTTCAAGGCATTACCTGTCAAATTCATCAAAATCTGATTCAAGCGATATGGGTCACCCATCAACTTATCCGGAACATCTTTCTGTACGGTAAGTTGCAGTTTGAGTCCCTTTTCGTTGGCTTTGAATACCATGGTCTTCATTACCTGCTCCAATACCTTGTGCAAGCTGAACTGAATGTTTTCAAGCGCTATTTTGCCTGACTCAATTTTCGAGAAGTCGAGAATATCGTTCACAATGACCAACAAATTGTCGGCCGAGTACTTAATGGACTCAATGTAACGCGGATGCATTTCAGGCTCGTCGCCTTTGATGAGCAAATCGGTCAAACCGATAACCGCATTCAGAGGCGTCCTGATTTCGTGACTCATGTTCGACAAGAACTCGGCCTTGGCTTTTGCGGCCGATTCAGCAATCTTTTTGGCATCGACCAAAGCAGTTTCCGCTTTTTTCTTTTCCGTAATGTCTGAAATGACGGTTACCACGAAGCGCTGATCACGGTCGTCGCTGTAAAGCGAAATGCTTGCTGAAAGGTGAATGGTGCGGCCATCTTTCCGCTTTAATACCCATTCCTCAGGTGGTATTTCCTCGCCAGACAAAAAGCGCTCATGGCGTAACGCAGCCTGCTCACGGAACTCGGGTATGAATATTTTGGTAAATGATTGACCTTGAAGCTCATCCATTTCCCAACCCAAAATTTCAACAAATGCCTGGTTTAGTCGGACAAAATTTCCCTCTGAGTTGGTAAGTGAAATGCCTACTGAAGCAGCATTGAAAACGATGTCCAGTAAACGGTCGCGTTCCATTTGGTTTTCTTCCACCTCTTTGGTTCGCGATAAATCCTTGGCTAAAACCAAAATATGCTGCTTTCCGTCGGCTTCTATTGACTGAAAGCTGATATGAAAGCGCAGTACGGTGCCTTGAAAATCGTAGGCCTTTTGAACCACGAACGTTTCACCTTTCAAGGCGCGTTGGTACCATTTTTCCCAATCGGTGCGCATGGTGTCGGGCAACATTTTGACCATTTGCACACCCGAAAATAGGCTTATGCCATCAAAACGGGAATAATATTGAACTGCTCGCTCATTGAAGAGTACCAGTTGAAGTTTGCTATCAACCACCCAGCATGGGTCTGGCAATTGTAAGAAGGCTTGTTGAAAAACAGTCTTTTCCAAAGGAATTCGTTATGCATCCAAAATTGCTGAAAATTAGAGAGACCGCAAACAAAAAAATCCCGGCCATGTCTGACCGGGATTTGTGCCCAGGACCGGAGTCGAACCGGTACGAGTGTAACCTCACAGGTGTTTGAGACCAGCGCGTCTACCAATTCCGCCACCTGGGCATTCTTTGTTCCACCGAGTGGATGAGGTCGGAAGCGGATTCGAACCGCTGTAGGAGCTTTTGCAGAGCTCTGCCTAGCCACTCGGCCATCCGACCCGGATGGGAGTGCAAATATAGCGACAAAATTATTTGTGCAAACTATTCGTAGCGTAAAGCTTCAATCGGATCGAGTCCTGCAGCCTTTGCAGCCGGATAATAGCCTGAAATCAAGCCGACTAACAAACATAAAATTACGCCAGAAAAAATCCACAACCAGGGAATAATGAACCCTACCCCCACCACAAACGATACGATATTGCCTACAACCAGTCCCATAACAATTCCTCCAAGCCCTCCTAATTGCCCAATGGCCAAGGCTTCGAACAAAAACTGCTGCCGAATGGCTTGCTGCGTAGCGCCCAAAGCCTTGCGCGTTCCTATCTCCCGGGTACGTTCAGTAACCGATACCAACATGATGTTCATGAGCCCAATGGCAGCTCCAAAAAGCGTGATAAAACCTATGGCCGTAGCGGCTACGCCTACAAAACTGAGGTTGCTGATGAGGCTGCTTGCAAAACTGTCGGACTTGAGAATGTCGAAATTATCGTCCTGGTCGGGACGGAGTTTTCTGATGACGCGGAACAAGCCGTTCGCCTCTTCAACGGCTGCTTGCAACAAAGTCGGATCGTTCACCAGCACTGAAACCACGTACGATCGGTTGGGATCAGGAAAAAAGCTGCGGCCGTTGGTTATCGGAATGACCACCGAACGGTCGCCATTCTGACCAAAACTCGAGCCCTTAGATGCCATAACCCCAATGACCCGGTATTTGCCATTGCCTATTTTGACAAGCTTGTTTTCGGGATCTTCTTCCTTAAACAAATTAGCAGCTACTTCTGATCCTAGCAAAACCACATTACTTCCCGACCTGATTTCGGTAGGGGTAAAATTCCTACCCTTCTCCAAATCAATGGCTCCTGTCGCCAGATAATTTTCGTCGCTGGCAAAGACTGTCACATTGGGATTGGTTTTCCTACCCTCGAACTTAATGGTAGAGGCTCCGGATACTACCCCTGAAATGGCAATTTGAGCCGGAAATTCAAAACGGTCTCTGAAAGCCGCTGCGTCTTTAAAAGATATGGGCTTTTTGGCTACGCGCTTTCTGGGGCCTCCAAAGCTGATGTTGAGTCCACGGTTGCGGATGCTGAAGGTATTGGCACCCATGCTTGTAAAAGTATCGGTAAGTGACTTTTCCAGCGCATCAATGGAAGTAAGGATACCGACCAATGCAGTGATACCAATGGCGATGATCAAGGCTGTGAGGCCGGTTCGCAGTTTATTAGCCCAAATGGCGCCCAGAGCTATTCGCAGGTTGTCGGTTGCACGCAGTTGCATGGCACGAATTTAAGTGGAGGCGGGCCAGTTCGCTAAGGATTTCTAAAATCTTGATGTTTTTTAATACTTGCCCTCCTTTTCAGGTGCTGTTTGCGTAATTTCGCGTGCAAATTACAATTCGTTTAACCTGCTTAAAATCATTGATTCCCATGGTATTTGATTTGGATATGATCAAACAGATGTACAGTCGCATTCCTGGCCGCGTTGCTGCTGCCCGCAAAGCTGTAAACCGCCCCCTTACCCTCACCGAAAAAATCCTTTATGCCCACTTGTGGCAAGGAGAAGCCAGTGAGGATTTCGCACGTGGTGTATCGTACGTTGACTTTGCCCCCGACCGTGTGGCCATGCAAGATGCCACTGCACAAATGGCGCTTTTGCAATTCATGCAAGCAGGTCGCGATAAAGTAGCTGTACCTTCTACCGTACACTGCGACCACTTGATTCAAGCCAAAATTGGTGCTGTGGAAGATTTGCAAACTGCGGTTGACAAGAACAAAGAGGTTTACGACTTCCTGGCTTCGGTTTCTAACAAATACGGCATTGGCTTCTGGAAAGCCGGTGCGGGTATTATCCACCAGGTGGTGCTCGAAAATTATGCTTTCCCCGGAGGCATGATGATTGGTACCGACTCACACACCCCCAATGCAGGTGGTTTGGGCATGATTGCCATTGGTGTTGGTGGTGCCGATGCTTGCGACGTGATGGCAGGTTTGGCCTGGGAACTGAAATTCCCCAAACTCATTGGCGTGAAACTGACCGGCAAACTCAGCGGTTGGACTTCAGCTAAGGACGTGATTTTGAAAGTTGCAGGTATCCTCACCGTAAAAGGCGGTACCGACCACATTGTAGAATATTTCGGCGAAGGTGCCCGCTCTTTGTCGGCCACCGGCAAAGGCACCATTTGTAACATGGGTGCTGAAATTGGTGCTACCACCTCTATTTTTGGCTACGACGAAAACAGCGCAAGCTATTTGCGCGGTACCGGTCGTGCCGAAGTTGCTGCCCTGGCCGACGGCATTGCCGAGCACCTCACCGGCGACGCAGACGTATATGCCAATCCTGAGAAGTATTTCGATCAGGTAATCGAAATCAACCTCAGCGAGTTGGAACCACACATCAACGGCCCATTCACGCCAGACCTTGCTTGGCCTTTGAGCAAATTCGCCCAGGCTGTACGCGAAAACGGATGGCCTGCTAAACTGGATGTAGGTTTGATTGGCTCGTGCACCAACTCTTCGTACGAAGACATCAGCCGTGCTGCCTCGTTGGCACAACAGGCGGTTGACAAAAACCTCAAAGCCAAAGCCGAATACACCATCACCCCTGGTTCAGAAATGGTACGTTATACCGTTGAGCGCGATGGTTTCCTCGGAACCTTCGACCAAATGGGCGGTGTGGTATTGGCCAATGCTTGCGGACCATGTATTGGTCAGTGGGCGCGTCACGGTGCCGAAAAGCAGGAGAAGAACTCGATCATCACCTCTTTCAACCGCAACTTCGCCAAGCGTGCCGATGGTAACCCCAACACGCACGCCTTTGTAGCCTCGCCTGAAATTGTGACCGCTTTGGCCATTGCCGGCGACCTCACTTTCAATCCGGTTACCGACACCCTCACCAACGAAAAAGGTGAGCAAGTAAAACTTGAAGAACCTAAGGGTTTGGACCTGCCAACCAAGGGCTTTGCTGTTGAAGATGCAGGCTATCAGGCTCCGGCGGCAGACGGCAGCAAGGTGCAGGTAGCTGTATCGCCCAGCTCTGAGCGCTTGCAGTTGCTTGATCCGTTTAAGGCTTGGGAAGGCACTGATTTGCACGGCTTAAAGCT
>Ga0075157_10000423_pt1 | contig 34519 bp, 24 predicted proteins | sample JI81BgreenDNA_FD_70967 | JGI IMG/M metagenome (GOLD analysis project Ga0075157, IMG submission 70967) | Wastewater effluent complex algal communities from Wisconsin, to seasonally profile nutrient transformation and Carbon sequestration -... | ecosystem: Engineered > WWTP > Effluent > Algae...
TTGACTGCGGACTTCGGCTTCACTGAGAGTCATTAGTTATTGCCTGATTAAAATTACAAATATCTGACATCTTGCACTATTCTGGCGATCGTGCGATCGAGCGTTGCTCAAATCAACGCCCCACACGAAAATTCCTCTTTGTGGAACAGGCATCTTGCCTGTTCGCGATCGAGCTGCAAAATGTCAGAAACACCAAACTCTATCATAACTGGGTGGCTTTGAGAGCCAATTTGCCAAATAAATAAGTTACACCCTCTCGTACCCCGATCTCACAGATCCGCACTCGCCCCAGAAATATCTCCGATAAAAATTTACAATCGACTGCACAAAGCGACCGAAACATTAAAAAATTAAGTTGTCTGTCGATCGCAACAGGTGAGATGATATGTAGTGCAGCCTCACGGCAGTTCCACAGAAACTGAACAGCAGAAACGCGAGCGATCGAACTCGGCTCATCGCACCTCTGTCAGAATCGACCACACACACTCTCTCTTAACATATAAAAACCAGAATTATGGCTGTTGCAACCCAATCACTCGAAGAACTCTGCATCAACTCTATCCGCTTTTTGGCCATCGATGCGGTAGAAAAAGCAAAATCAGGACACCCGGGACTGCCGATGGGCGCTGCCCCTATGGCCTTCGTGCTGTGGGATCGGTTCATGCGGTTCAACCCCAAAAACCCCAAATGGTTTAACCGCGATCGCTTCGTCCTCTCCGCCGGCCACGGCTGTATGCTACAGTACGCCCTCATGTACTTGACCGGCTACGATAGCGTCACCCTCGACGACATCAAGCAATTTCGTCAGTGGGAATCCAAAACCCCCGGACACCCCGAAAACTTCGTCACCGAAGGCGTAGAAGTTACCACTGGCCCCCTGGGACAAGGAATTGCTAATGCCGTCGGTTTGGCAATGGCAGAAGCTCACCTCGCTGCTAAGTTTAACAAGCCCGACCATAAAATTGTTGACCACTACACCTATGTCATCATGGGTGACGGCTGCCACATGGAAGGCATTTCTGGCGAAGCTTGTTCTTTGGCCGGACACCTCGGACTCGGCAAATTAATTGCTTTGTACGATGACAATCACATTTCTATTGAAGGCGACACAAGCTTGGCCTTTACTGAAGATGTGGGCAAGCGTTTTGAAGCTTACAATTGGCACGTTATTACAGTAGACAATACCGCTCTAGACGAAGATACTAACCTAGAAGCAGTTCACAAAGCTATTGAAGAAGCCAAAAAAGTCACGGACAAACCGTCCATGATTAAAGTCCGCACAGTTATTGGTTACGGTTCTCCTAACAAGCGCAATTCTTACAGTTCTCACGGTGCTGCTTTGGGTACCGATGAAGTGAAAGCAACTCGTGATTTCTTGAAGTGGGAACACGCACCGTTTGAGATTCCTGATGATGCTTTGTCACACTTCCGCAAAGCAGTCGATCGCGGTGCTCAAGCTGAGCAAGAATGGCAGAAAGCTTTTGATGCTTATAAAGCAGCATATCCTGCAGAAGCAGCAGAATATGAGCGCACAGTGGCCGGCAAACTTCCTGAAGGTTGGGATAAAGTTTTGCCGACATACAAGGCAGAAGATAAAGCCGATTCGACTCGGAATCATTCTGGAAAATGTTTGAATGCTTTGGCAGGTGTGTTACCTGAATTGATCGGCGGTTCCGCTGACTTGGCATCTTCTAACATGACTTTGCTTAAGGGTGAAAAAGACTTCCAAAAAGGTCAGTACGAAGGACGTAACCTGCGCTTTGGTGTGCGGGAACACGGCATGGGTGCGATCGCCAACGGTATGCTTTTGCACGGCGGTTTAATTCCTTACTGCGCCACTTTCTTGGTATTTGCTGACTATATGCGGGGAGCAATTCGCCTCTCTGCACTCTCGGAAGCTGGAGTTATTTACGTAATGACTCACGACTCCGTAGCCTTGGGCGAAGACGGCCCAACTCACCAACCCGTGGAAACCATCGCTTCTCTGCGCGTAATTCCCGATTTGTTGGTAATGCGCCCTGCGGATGGTAACGAAACATCCGGCGCTTACAAAGTGGCCGTTGAAAGCCGCACTCGCCCAACTTTAATGGCTTTGTCGCGCCAAAATCTGCCCAACTTGGCCGGAAGTTCGATCGAAGGAACAGCCAAAGGCGCTTACATTTTGTCCGACGACGGCGGCACTCCCGACATCATTTTAATCGGCACCGGCGGCGAAACCTACCTCTGCGTTGATGCCGCTGAAAAATTGCGCGCCGCAGGTAATAAAGTGCGCGTAGTTTCGATGCCTTGCTGGGAATTGTTTGACTTACAAGATGCCGCTTACCGCGAATCTGTACTGCCGAAAGCTGTTACTAAGCGGTTGGCCGTTGAAGCAGGTTCTAGCTTCGGCTGGGGACGTTATTTGGGCTCTGAAGGCGATAGCCTCAGTATTGACAGATTCGGCGCTTCTGCACCGGGCCCCGTTGCTTTAGAAAAGTTTGGCTACACCGTTGATAATGTGGTAGCTAAGGCTCAGGCGCTGTTGGGCTAATAGCAGCAGCATAATTTTTGGTGGGGCGGGCTTCGGGCTCGCCCCATTTTTTATAGCAGAAGGAAGAAGTTCGGCAACGGATTCGCTTCCTTCCGATGTAACGGATGGATGGAAGAAGGCTTTAGTTATTTAGAAGATAAGGAAGAAGGAAGGAAAAGCTAAAATCTAAAATCTAAAATCGGCATCTAGGGTTTCACTTCGTCATACCTCACATCTTGCACCATTGTCAGGAACAGGCTTTTCTGCCTGTTCCACAAGAAAATTCATCTCTTGTGGAACAGGCAGAAAAGCCTGTTCATAAAAGGATTGAGAATGGTGCAACATATGAGTTATACCCAACCTAGAGCTCGCTACAGCTCGCGAATCATTGAGAATTGCTATATTAAGACTTACGGAAGAAAAACCAGTTTCTACCACTATATTCGGTTTGGCAACGAGATTTTTATGAAGAAACCGGGTTTTTAGCCCCCCGTGCCTCCATAACTGTATATTTCAGAGAGTTAAGATAAGTTATAAGTTATTGCCTTAAATTACTCCTTCCCCATTTGCCATTCCGTTTATGATTTGGAATTTTTTAAATCACCTGTTATTCACGGGAAATTATATTCCTCAAGGCTACTGTTACCTTTGGCCGCCAGAGCTAGTCGCACTCCACATAGTGTCAGACTCTATCATTGCCCTGGCTTACTATTCAATACCCCTCTCGCTAATTTATTATTTTATCTTTCAGCGAAAAGACTTGCCCTTTCGCAATATCTTTTGGCTGTTTGCAGCCTTTATTATCTCCGGCGGCACTACTCATGTGATGGAAGTTTGGACGCTTTGGCATCCTGTTTATTGGGTTTCTGGGATTCTAAAAATTATTACCGCCGCGATTTCTGGTTACACCGCTTTTGCATTAATTCCTTTCGTTCCCCAAGCCTTAACTCTCCTGAGTCCAACTCAATTAGGGATGATCGATTCAATACTGCAAAAAGAAATAATTGAACGCCGAGAAACGGAAGCTCGCTATCAAACTTTAACTGAAGCTTCGCCGGTGGGAATATTTTATGCAGATGCTGGAGGAGACTGCTTGTATGTCAACGAACGCTGGTGTCAAATTTCGGGAATTACCTGTGATGAAGCTTTGGGCAAAGGGTGGTTGCAAGGCATTCATCCAGACGATCGCGATCGGGTTTGTTCTGAATGGTATAGCGCCGCGCAGGAGAAATTGCCGTTTAAATCTGAGTACCGCTTTCAAGGCATTAATCACCCTCAAATCAGTTGGGTATTCGGTCAATCTGTCGGTCAAATCGGAGAAAATGGGGAGGTTAAAAGTTATGTGTGTACTATTACTGATATTACAGAACGCAAGCAGATAGAAGAGGAAAATCGACGGCTCAATGAAACTCTGGAGCATCGAGTTTCTGAGCGCACTGCTCAAATCGAAATTTCTAACCACCAATTGCAAAAAGAAATAGCTTACCGCGAAAAAATTGCTCTCACTTTGTTGGAATTGACGCAACTGCAAAATGCTATTCTTAATAGCGCTAACTACACAATTATTTCTACCGATTCCGACGGTACAATTAAAACATTTAATCGGGCGGCAGAGCAACTTTTAGGTTATTCGCTAGAAGAAGTAGTGGGGAAAGTCACCATAGCAATAATTCACGAGCCTCTGGAGGTCGCTCAAAGAGCTGAAGTTCTTTCTCAAGAATTGGGAGTTAAAATAGAGCCGGGAATTCAAGTATTATTTACCTTGCCGTGCCGGGAAATCGCGGACGAAAATGAGTGGACTTATATTCGCAAAGATGGTTCGCGGTTTCCGGTACTGCTGTCGGTGACGGCCTTATTTGATAGTAGCGGAAATATTAACGGTTTTTTGGGTATTGGTCAGGATATTAGCGATCGCAAACAAGCAGAAAAAGAGCTGCGTGACCTCACAAATGCCATGCAAAATACCGTGGAAGGCATTTCGCTGCTTGATATTGAGGGACGCTACGTGAAGGTTAACCGAGCTTACGCTCATAAATGCGGTTACGAACCGGAACAAATGCTTGGCATGGAATGGCAGCTTACCGTACATCCGGGCGATGTTGAGATGATGCTCTCAGCTTATCAGGAAATGTTAATTTCTGGGAAAGTAGAAGTTGAAGCTAGAGGAGTCCGAAAAAATCGCTCGTTTTTTTATAAGCAATTAACGATGGTAAAATCTTGCGACGCACAAGGGATATTTAACGGCCACCACTGTTTTATGAAAGATATCACTGAGCGCAAACTAACTGAAACAGCTTTGCAGGAAAGCGAATTTAAGTACAGGCAAATAGTTGAATTAGCAGAAGAAGGTATTTGGGTAATTGACAGAAATGGTCTCACGAATTACGTAAACCACGCAATGGCGCGAATGCTAGGTTATAGTGAATTAGAAATGTTCGGTCGCCCACTTTTTGAGTTCATGGACAAATCGGAAAAAGAAAAAGCTCTCGATCATATCGAGCGACGCAAGCAAGGTATTGGCGATCAACACGAATTTAAATTCAAAAGCAAGGACGGCAAAGATATTTGGACTCATATGTCTACCAGTCCAGTCATGGACTCCCAGGATAATCTGCTGTCTTGTTGCGCCTTGGTTTACAACATTACAAGCCGCAAAGAAGCAGAGCAGCAAATGCTGCAACTGACAGAAGATTTGAAGCGTTCCAACGAGGAATTAGAACAATTTGCTTATGTGGCTTCCCACGATTTGCAAGAACCGCTCCGAGCCGTTACCAGTTACACTCAATTGCTTGCCCAGCGCTATCAAGGAAATTTGGACGATCGCGCAGATAAGTATATTCATTATATTGTCGATGGCGCCACCAGAATGCAGCAGTTAATTAACGATTTGTTGGCGTATTCGCGCCTGGGAACGAGGGGTCAGGAGTTTGAGCAGGCGGACTGCAACGCTGTGGTTAAGCAAACTATGTGCAATTTGCAAATTGCGATCGCCGAAACAAAAGCTGTAATCACCTGCGACGCGATGCCAACCGTGATGGCGGATGAATTTCAACTGGTGCAATTATTCCAAAATTTGGTCGCCAACAGCATCAAATTTTGTCGCCAAGATATCCCGTTGATTCATATCGCTGCCTGCAGGCAAGAGAGTGAATGGGTGTTCAGTGTCCGCGATAACGGCATTGGCATCGATCCGCAGTATGCCGATCGCATTTTCATCATTTTTCAACGCCTGCACGGACGCCGCCAATATTCCGGTACTGGTATAGGTTTGGCGATGTGCAAGCGCATTGTTGAACGCCACGGCGGTCGCATCTGGGTGGAATCCCAAGAGGGAAAAGGAGCGACTTTTTACTTCACTATTCCTATAATTAGTACCTGAAGCCTCAAAATTCAATTTTGTTTTTATACTTTAAAGGATACGCCAGTTATGAGCGATCGAAGCACTGTTAGACCTATAGAAATTCTGCTGATTGAGGATTCTCCCAGCGATGCGGATTTGGCAAGAGAAGTCCTCAGTCAGGGTAAAATATTGAATAACTTGCATTTTGTGGAGGATGGAGTCGAAGCAATCAAGTTTTTGCGCCAAAAAGAGCCCTATCTCAGGGTACCTCGTCCTGATTTGATTTTGCTCGATTTGCATCTGCCGAAAAAAAGCGGTATTGAAGTGCTAGAAGAAATTAAAACTGACCCCAACTTAAAATTAATTCCTGTAGTAATTCTCAGCACTTCAGCAGCGCCGGAAGATATTTTTAAGTCATACTCCCTCCACGCCAACTGTTACATAACAAAACCGGTAGACTTCATAGAATTTACTAAAGTAGTCAGGTTAATTGAGGAATTCTGGCTGGCCGTCGTCAAACTTCCTCTAAATTAAACGAACAGATGCTTCGCTTATGAGCGCTCTAATTTTTTTTAACCTATGGAAATTATGCTGGTGGATGATTTGCTCAGCGAGGCTGAATGGGGTTTATAAAAGCTGGCTACCAGCCAATTTTTAACAATTTGCCTAAGAGTAGGAAATATGGTATTAGCAATAAAATTTTTGAATAAAGAAGGCTTTTCTGTTCGGGTTTGCGTCCCGATTTAATTCTGCTGGACTTAATTTTGTATAAAAAAACGGTTGGTAAATATTGATATAAATTAATTCAGCACTCAAGTTAAAAATGATTCCGGTGGTAATTATGACAAAATCCATAGCCGATGAAGAGATTCTCAAGTCTTATGCCCTGTCAGCCCGGTGCTACATCACTAAGCCTATCGATTTTAGTCAAGTCGCTAAGCTGGTGAGATGGATTGAGGATTGGTGGCTGGTGGTGGTGACAGTTCCCAAATAATAATTTTCAAGTTGAAAATGGCAAGGGAAAGCAAAAAAGTTTAACCTAAGATTGGTAGAGTAAAAATTTTACAGTCAAAAACGTCTAAGCTATGTGGATTAAGATTCTGTTAGTAGAAGACAATCCTGCTGATGCTGATTTACTTGCAGAACTGTTAGAAGTATCTGTGGGCGTCGAGTGGGAACTGGTGTCTGTTGAGTTCCTGCATGAGGCGATCGCACAACTGTGTAAACAACCCTTTGATGTCGTTTTGCTCGACCTTTCTTTGCCCGACAGCCGCGGTTTGGAAACCCTAACTCGCCTGCGAGAAGTTGCTCCTGATGTGCCAATGGTGGTAATGACAGGCTTGGACGATGAGGCGATCGCCCTAGAAGCAGTTCGCTTGGGAGCTCAAGACTATATTGTTAAAGGTCAAATTACTACTCAATTATTAGTGCGGACGATCCGCTACGCGATCGAACGATCTCAAACATTTCAAATGCTGCGGGAAAGCGAGCGCCGCTTTCGGGCGATTTTTGACTCGTCGTTTCAGCTAACCAAGCTGCTGACTCCGCAAGGAATTGTGCTGGAAGTCAACGAGACAGCCCTCGATTTTGCCGGATTGCGATCGGAAGGTATTGTGGGCCGCCCAATTTGGGAAATGGCGATTTGGGCCCAGTCGCCACAGGTTTCCGAACAATTGCAATTCGCGATCGGCAAAGCAAGTCGGGGCGAGTTTTTCCGCAGCGAAATCGACTTGTTAGGCAAAAGCGGCCAAATTATGACAGTTGATTTCTCACTGAAACCTGTTAAAAATGAAACAGGACAAGTTTTGCTGCTGATTGCGGAAGCCCGTGACATTAGCGATCGCAAACGAGCAGAAGCGGAAATTCTCAAAGCCCTCGCACGAGAAAAGGAACTTTCACAACTGCGAGCTAAATTTGTCACAATGGTTTCCCACGAGTTCCGCACACCTTTGACAACCATCCAATTTTCCGCTGGATTGCTGCAAGATTACAGTTCTCAGTGGCCCCAAGATAAAAAATCTACTCATTTTGTGCGGATTCAATTAGCAATTAAACGCATGACAGAGTTATTAGAAGATATCCTCGTAATTGGCAAAATCGAAGCCAATACCTTGCAGTTTCAACCGGTTTCCTTAAACCTCGAAAAATTTTGCCGTCAACTGGTAGAAGAGCAGCAGCTCAACGACAGCAACCAACACCCGATCGCCTTTCAATATGAAGGCGGCAACTGCGATGCTCAAATGGATGAAAAACTGCTGCAGCAAATCTTGGGAAATGTCCTCTCAAATGCCATCAAATATTCCCCCGTCGGCAGTACAGTTTCCTTGCACCTCAACTGTCAAAACAACGAAGCTGTGTTCCAAGTTCAAGACCGGGGCATCGGCATTCCCCAAGCCGATCGAGAGCGGATATTAGAAACTTTTTACCGAGCTCCAAATGTCGGCACTATTTCGGGAACAGGTCTCGGTTTAGCAATTGTGAAGAGGGCTGTGGAACTTCACGGCGGCCAACTCGCGATCGAGAGTCAAGAAGGAAAAGGCACAACTTTCACTATTACCTTGCCTTTAATTTACACCCCCAGTCAATAACAACTGAATTATTAACTATACATATCCGCAATTTAACGATTAATTAAGCCCCTAACAAACAAACTTATCAAGTATCTGAACCCAGAATTTTTACGAAAAACTACTAACTACAAGGAGCTAGCACCGTGGCTAAGATTTTGGTAATAGAAGACGAAGAAGCGATTAGAGAGAATATTTTAGAGTTGCTGGAAGCCGAGAATTTTGAAGGAATAGGAGCGAGTAATGGCCAAGTCGGCATCAAATTGGCGATCGAAAAAATCCCCGACTTAATTTTGTGCGACATGATGATGCCGGAAGTAGACGGTCACGGCGTCATCAAAGCTTTGCGCTCCGAACCATTGACTGCCACAATTCCGTTTATTTTCCTCACAGCCAAAGCCGATAAAGTTGACATTCGCACGGGCATGGAACTGGGAGCTGACGATTACATTACTAAGCCCTGTACGCCCCAAGAACTGCTAAAAGCCATTGCTATTAGACTTGAAAAACAAAAAACAATTAGCCGACAATCTCAAAAGACGCTAGACGAATTACGCACTAATATTAGTATGTCGCTGCCCCACGAATTGCGGACTCCTTTGAATGCAATTCTGGGCTTTTCTGAGCTAATTCTGTCAGAATATCAGGTCTTAGAGGAATCAGATATCTTAGAGATGATCGGTCAAATTCAAACTTCCGGTCATCGCTTGTATCGGCTGATTCAGAACTTTTTGCTGTATGCAGAACTGGAGATAGCAGCCACCAATCCCGAACTGCTAAAGGAGATGCGAAACAGCGAATTTAGCTGTGTAAAATCTTTGCTGAGTCAAAAAGCGCGGCAGCAAGCAAAACACGCGAATAGAACAGACGATTTACAATTGAACTTGCAAGATTCATCGGTAGCCATTGATTCTGTGAGGCTCGCAAAAATAGTTGAAGAATTATTGGACAATGCCTTCAAATTTTCTTTAGAAGGAACGCCTGTTTTATTAAGCACTTTCGTCGAAAATCAGACTTTTATTCTGTCTGTTAAAGACCAAGGCCGCGGTATGACTACCGATCAGATTGCACAGCTAGAAGCTTACAGGCAGTTCGATCGCAAACTTTACCAACAAGCAGGTTTGGGATTGGGCTTGGCTATCGTTCAACGCCTTGTAGAATTGCACGGCGGAGAATTTAAAATAGAAAGTTTGCCGCAGCAAGAAACCATAGTTTGCGTTTCCCTGCCTGTCTAAACCATTTTAGATTTTAGATTTTAGATTTTAGAATTGGGGATGATTTACTAGATCAGGGTTGGGATATTCCCTACAGTTGCATTATTTTGGGAAAATCCTATCAACAATATAGCAACCGTGGCCGATGATTGGGAAGTTTTTAATCGCACTTTCCCCATGCGATCGATTGCTTCTTCCTTCTGCTATTATGCAGGAGCGATCGCGCCTTTCAGACACCGCTGCATATAAATTTGAGCTACCTTATCATTAGGGTTGATTTCTAAGCAGGCCGAAAACAATCTTATAGCTTCGCCACACCTATCACTATTGTAGAGTACCAAAGCTTGCTCAAAGATTGTCTTTGTCTCTAACTTTTTCTGTCGTAACTCTGGCGGATCGGCCGCAAATACTTCATAAAGTGTTACCATTCGGGATTTGCCTTTAACTGTTACGCGATCGATCAACCTCAAATCATAAATATTGTTTAACTGTATAAAAGTATTGTGAGTAATTAACATCGAAACTTCATACTCTTTCGTTAAAGTTTCCACGCGGGAGGCTAAGTTTACCGCATCGCTAATCACCGTGCTGTCCATCCGACTTTGGCCGCCCACCGTGCCTAACATCAAAGAACCTGTATTGATGCCAATGCCAATTTGCAGCGGCGGGCCATCGACCTGATTACGACTAATATTATATTCGTTAAGCTCTTCTAGCATTGCAATTCCAGCTTTCACAGCATCGTCCGCACTGCCATCAAACAGCGCCATAATCGCATCGCCAATGTATTTGTCAATAAAACCAAAATTGTCAGTAATTGCCGGTTCCATCCGGGACAAATAACCATTAATAAATTTAAAATTTTCTTCGGGATTCATCCTTTCCGAAAGAGAAGTGAAATCGCGGATATCTGAAAACAGCACCGACATTTCTTTCTGTACCTGATCGCCTAATTTGACTTCCAGAATACTTTCATATCCCAGAAAGTGGAGAAATTGGTGCGGCACAAACCGCCCGTAAGCATCTGTTAATTTTTCTTCCGCTGCTAAAGCTTTTTGCAACTCGTCTGTGAATTGGCGGCGCTCGGTTTCTACCTCTAGACGTTCCGTGATGTCTTGAAAAGCCGCGATGGCGTAAACTATGTTTTTCCGTTCGTCGTAGATTGGAGTCGCCCAAACCTCGATCGGCACAATCCGATCCGATCCATGAACTTCTAGATCGTCCATACGCACAAATTCTCCCCGCAACGCCCGAACAATCGGTTGGCTATCCCTGGGATACAATTGATTAGTTCCAGCGTCGTAAAAATGATAAGCTTCAGGAAATTGCTCAGTACCCCCATCAAAAATTAAACCTTGGGCTAGTATCCTTTCGCCCCAAGAATTCATGTAAAAAGGTTTACCCTTACCATCCACAACAAATATTCCTACTGGCATCGCTTCCAGGAATTGAGTCAATCGGCTTTCGTTTTCTGACAGTGCCTCATTTAACTTTTCTTCGGCTGCCAAAGCTTTTTCTAAATCATTAGTAAACCTAATTCGTTCCACTTCTACCTGTCTTTGCAAACTAATATCCTTAGCAAAACCCTGATAGTAAAGCACTTCACCGTTAGCATCATAAACTGTGCGCGCATACTCAGAAATCCAGATAATGCTGCCATCTCGACAGTAAACCTGAGACTCAAACTCACACAGAGTACCGTGCTGTTTCATCAGCCCCAAAAACTCTTGACGGCGGTTCGGTTCCACGTACAATTGCTGCTGAATATCATTAATACTTTCTATCAATTCTGACGCAGAATCGTAGCCGTAAATTTCCGCCAGAGCAGGATTCGCACTGATAAAATGTCCGTCCGGCGTCGTCTGAAAAATACCTTCTAGAGCATTTTCAAATATCCCGCGATACTTCTCTTCAGCTTGAATTAGCGCCGCTTCAGCTTCCTTGCGTTCACTTATGTCACTAAAAGCAATAATCGCATAGGAAATGTCTCCTGTAGAATCATAAATTGGAGTTGCCCAACTCTCTACAGGAATAATTTTATTAGCTGTACGAATTTCTACACCCTCAGTCCGCACATTTTCGCCCCTAAGCGCCCGCATAATTGGCAATTCTTCCACAGGGCATCTCTGATTAGTCCCGGTTTTATAGAATTGATAAATAGCTGCTTTTTGCTCTGAATTAATATGTGGCACAGTGCCTTTGCCAAATACATCCCGCGCTTTCTGGTTAGCGTAGAAAGATTGCCCGTTTGCATCAAGTACACACACGCCCAATGGCATAGCTTCTAAATATTGCGTCAAGCGACTTTCGTTTTCATGGAGTTTGGCAATCAGCATCGCCTGCTTGCGGTTTAATTTTACCAACTCCTGATTCATTTCCTGCAGTTCTCTTTGTTTTTCCGCTAATTGTTTATCTTGAAAATATCTATATATTGCCTCAGTGACCGTTAATTTTAAGTCATCACATTGCCAAGGTTTAGGTATATATCGGTACAATTTAGCATAGTTAATAGCATTGGCTACCGCATCCAAATCGGCCTGGCCCGTCAGCATGATTTTGAGACAGTTCGGCGAGATAGCATGAACGCTCCTTAATAGTTCGTCTCCTTTCATGCTAGGCATGATATGATCCGAAATAACCAAAGGAACTTCATACTGTTCTGCTAAAAGTTCTGACAGCAACTCTAAAGCTTCTTCGCCACTTTGGGCCGTTTCAATTAAATATTTATCTTCAAAGGCTTTTAGGAGGTCTATTTCCAGACTATCGAGTATAGTCTGCTCATCATCCACACAAATAATGACTGGTTTTTTCATAAATTTGCTAGACCAGACTTAATCGCTTCAATTAATTCTTGATTCTGCCAAGGTTTTTCTATGAAAGCATGAAGATTAGCTTGATTTTTTGTGCGTTCGATTGCTTCTTTGTCGGCTTGTCCTGTCAGCATCACTGTCACAATTTGCGGATATTTTTGGTGGATTTTAATCAGCAACTCATCTCCTTTCATTCCGGGCATCAACCAATCAGAGACAATTACTAAAATATTAACCTCAGCTTCACAGAGCTCTTCAATAATTTCCAGGGCCTCGGCAGCACTTTCAGCAAATTCGCAAAGATATTTACCGTTAAATGCCTGTTGCAGTTCAATTTCCAGACTTTCCAACACTCCTACTTCATCGTCCACACACAAAATTGCTGATTTAGACATCGCTAGTTTCCTTCTTTAGTGGGGTAGGGTGAACCCCCATGGGCAGTACACCGTTTTCCAAATTCTACATTCTGCGCGGGTAGACTGCAAATTTTCGCCCCCGACTTCAGCATCCGGCGCTTTAGCTACTCAGTTAAATTAATCGGCAAACACACGGTAAATACTGTTTTACCGGGCCTCGACTCCACATCAATTTTACCTTGATGTTTTTCAATTATTTTTTTGACAATATCCAGTCCCAATCCGCTGCCTTCTCCCGCAGGTTTGGTGGTAAAAAAAGGCTCAAAAATTTTCGGAATAATCTCTGGTTGAATCCCCTTACCGCTGTCAATAATTTTTACCAAGAGGCTGGTATCTTGTTGTAGCGCGTCAATTGTTAAAGTCCCTTGATTGTCCATCGCTTGTAAGGAATTGTGAATTAAATTTGTCCAAACTTGATTGAGTTCATCAGGATAACATAGTACCACAGGCAATTTATCTTGATAGTTTCTGAACACTTCCACACCCTGCTTGATTTGGTTTTGGTAAAGAGTTAATACAGTTTCAATTCCATCCGTAATATTCACTTGTATTTTTTCCCCATTTACATCGTAACGCGCATAATTTTTCAGGGCAAAGACAACTTTGGCAGCGCGTTCAGTAGCGGTAGCGATGGTTCGGGCGCTTCTGTGAATGCTAGCAAAGTCGTAGGCTGTTTTTATAATATTTTCGCTGTCAGGATCTTTGAGCAACGACAAGAATTCTTGCAAATTTCCTTGCAATCCGATATTGACTAAAATGCTAGCAAGGCTGTCAGCATTGTCAAGACCTTCCGACTCTAGTTGCTGCTTCACTCCTTTTTTCAATACCCGTTTTTCTCGAGTAGATAAAGAGTAATTTTGTTGACTAGAAATGTACATCAAACGCAAGAAATCTTGCTGGCGTTCAGCAGACAGTTCTTTAAAAAAAACTGGCAAGCTTTCGAGATTGTTATCCAAAAAGCTGGTAATATTTCCAATAGACGACCGAATCGCTCCCAACGGCGTATTGATTTCGTGAGCAATGCCCGCAATCAGTTGCCCTAATGCAGCCATTTTTTCCGATTGCACTAATTGATTCTGAGTAGCTTGCAGTTGGTCTAAAGTAACTGTAAGTTCATTGTTTTTCTGTTGGAGTTTTTTTCGCAACTGGCACATTGCTAAATGGGTTTCTACCCTCACTAGAACCTCTTCCACCTGAAAGGGCTTAGTAATATAATCTACCCCGCCCACAGCAAAGGCTTTGACCTTGTCAAGTACGTCATTAATCGCGCTAATAAAAATTACCGGGATTTCGCAAGTTCGTTCATCAGCTTTGATCTTTTCGCAAACTTCATACCCATTCATTTCGGGCATCATAATATCCAGCAAAATCAAATCTGGAGGCATACCTTTGGCTGCCGAAAGCGCTAACTCACCGCTAGGTACCGGGCGAACTTTATAGCCCTTGCTGTTCAAAATTCCGGCTAGCAGCCGCAAATTAGCTGGGGTATCGTCAACTACTAAAATATTACCGCGATCGGTGCTAGGAATGTCGTTATTCATGTGATATTGCTTGAGATATTAATTTTAAAAGTTTGTCGTACTCAAAATTTTCTATACAATTTGCGATCGCGCCTGCCGTTACTGCATCCTTTAAGCGAATTTGCTCTATCAAAGTATCAATTAAATCCATATCTGCATTCTGTATTGCTAGCTTTAAATCAGCTACCAGTGAATCAGGCAATTTTACGAAATCAGTCGCACTCATAGCGCGATCGCCCTCTTTGATTGCCGATAAATCACTTTGAGCCGGATCTTCATAAATATAGCGCACTCCGATATGTTTGTGCATAGCATCAAAAATATCGGGTTCCCGGAAAGGCTTCCTCATAAAAGCATCGCAACCCGCCGATAAAATAACTGCCCGTTCTTCCTCCAAAACGCTGGCTGTCAGCGCAATAATCGCAGTAGCTTGACCTTTAATAGTACCTTTAATGTATTGCGTAGCTTCGTAGCCGTCCATCACAGGCATTCTCATGTCCATCCAAATGAGATGCGGTTCCCAACTATCCCAAATCTCAATAGCTTCTTGACCGTTATTCGCTTCTTTTAGTTCAAAACCCAGAGGAGAGAGGATTTTAATTAACAATTGGCGATTGAGCGGTTTATCGTCTACTATCAAAATTCGATAGGTGTGTTGGTTGGGAACCAGGCCTATAACATTCCTGATCGGCTTTGGGCGTTCAATATCAGCCGCATCGACAGCAATAACTTGAATATCGAACTGAAAATTCGTTCCCTTACCAACAGCAGAACTGACGCTCATTTCACCGCCCATTAATTCCACAAATTTGCGACTGATGGGCAATCCCAAGCCAGTACCTTCTTGCGAATCTTTGCCTGTCTTGGTTTGCACGAAAGGTTCAAAAATATCGTCTAATTCATTGGTAGCAATACCGGGACCAGTATCCTCGACTTCAAAATGAAGGAAGAAGGAAGAGGTAGAAGCTGCATCGTCATTTGGGGTTGCAATGATTTGGTTGTTCGACTGACTGATTTGAGATATTTTAAGACCATTTATGGCGAAAAAATTTGTAGGTTTTGATACTGCAAAATCAGAAAAAATTCCCCCTTGTGCCTGCTGATTTCGGCCTAATGACTGCTTGCCAACTCTTACCGCTACACAGCCTGCCTCGGTAAACTTAAGAGAATTATTGAGCAGATTAATTAAGATTTGCCGCAACTTTAACTCGTCAGTTTTTATATATTGTGGCACATCGGGACTGCAGTCAAAAATCAACTGCAAGTGCTTGTCATCTGCTTTGAGTTGAAACATATCTTCCACGTCGTTTAGCAGGCGATAGAGGTCGAATTTTTGGGGATTGAGGGTGGTGCGCCCCGATTCAATTTTAGATAAATCCAGCACGTTATTAATCAGGGTAAGGAGGTGTTCTCCGCTGCTGCTAATTATGCTAATATTTTCTTGATGCTCTGGGGAGAGAGTTTGGCTGCGAGTCATCAGTTGGGAAAAACCGAGAATTGCATTGAGAGGCGATCGCAATTCGTGACTCATATTAGCAAGAAAGGTACTTTTAGCTTGATTCGCTACTTCCGCTTTGTCTTTAGCTATAGCCAATTCTGCCGTCCGCTCTTGCACTCGCTGTTCTAAAGTTTCAAAAGATTGTTGCAATTGTTGAGCCATGCTGTTAAATGACTTAGCTAATTCCCCCAATTCGTCGGAGCGTTCGCTTTCTACTGTTTTATCCCATTCACCTTTAGCAATATTTTGGGCTGCTGTATTTAAGCGCCAAATAGGATTTGTCACCCAGCGAGAAGTCAGAATGCCGATAACTAAAGCTACTCCTAAAGCTGCTAAACATAGCCAAATAGTAGTCTGGGTATTAGCATCTATTTCTTTAGTAAAATCTGATTCGGGAACAACTACCACAATCAGCCAGTCTAAACCTTTGCCATCTTGGAACGGTAGAACTTTTACAAATTGTCGCTTGTTCTCTATTTCAAAATTAAAGAGATAGGAAGTTTTTATTTGCTTTAATTCCTGAAAACGAACTGCTACATATTTAGCTGTAGCTTGAGTCGAGTGGTCAACACTCTCTTCTGCTTTGAACAGTTCTTTCTTATTATTATTTTTGATGCGAAATGGTTGTTCGGCAGTTGAAGTTGCCAGTAAAGTACCATTCTTTTCCATAATAAATGCTTGCCCGGATTTGCCAATTTTGAGACTGTTTAAAAAACTCCCAATATGGTCGAGACGCAAGGCGCTAATTAATACTCCTTGTAGCTGATTGTTCTCGTATACAGGTTGGAGCGCACTGAGTATTAAGGTTGGTTCTAGAAACGAAATATAAACGGAACTCCAAGTTGGTTGTTCGAGATGAGCCGCATTTTTGTACGAAGGATGTTCGCGGATGTCAAAGTTTTTGACAACTGTTGCTAGGGTAGTGCGATCGCCTGTATCATTAGTATGGTAAGAATAAAAATCAAAACCAGTAGATTTGCCTGATAAATTAATCATTAGAGAGCCATTTGACAGTTTCTCTCCGGTTCGATAGTCTCCATTCTTGTTGCCAATGGAGGTAAAATTGATATATGGATATAATTGTACTTGGCGCCAAAGATATTTCTCCCAAGCGGATAAGTTGTCCATATTTAACAACCCGAGTTTGACAGCATCCAGCTTGGTTTGATTGATTTGATGGGGAGTTGTTAGGTAAACTTGCAGGTTTTGCTCGACCCGCAAACTCACCTCGCTCATTAACTGACTGGCTAGGTTATTAACTGCTTTTTGTCCGTTTCTAAAAGACAGATATCCTACGAGTCCCACGGCTCCCACGATTTGCAATACAAATGGAACTATGAGAACAGTTCGCAGCGATAATTTGTCTAAAATTTTAGAAACCATAAGATTGAGGGGTTTGGTGAACTTAGTCTAGAACCGTATTTGCACAACCTGTCTTAACTGCAGCACCATTTATTTACTGCCGATTAGCTAGGGGAATTGATGCGGGCTATTTTAGCTGTGGTAGATGCTCGACCCCGATCGCTTGTGAACCTAATGTTTGGTCGATTAAAGTCTATTATTTTACCCATTGTCGTATTATTGTTACCATTTAGGTAAAAGTTGCCGTCTCTGGCTGCGAGAATGGCCTGATACCCGATCGCGCGGGCGAGTTTAACCCGCATGGGTCAAGCGGTTTGGAGGCCGGCCAGGAAATTTGCGATCGGCACTCGCCATTTTCCGCAAGACGTGTTATACTTCAGAAAGTCGAGGGCACGTAGCTCAGTGGATAGAGCATCAGGTTCCGGTCCTGAGGGTCGGGGGTTCAAATCCCTCCGTGCTCACTTTGTATGTCGTTTGCGGAGTAAGGGTTTCAGGTTAATTGTATTACCGATAGTCCTATTTTCCGCTCAAATTTCGCTCCCATCTGTTCCAAGTATCTCCAAAACCACCTCCATATCTGCCAAGTTTGCGCCGGACTTTTTGCGCCGCGCTTTCAACTGGTTGAGCAAGTCGGCTGGCTCTGGAAAATCTGCGACGGTCGGAGCGGAGTTTTCCAATAGCTCCGTGCTCATGTAGATTTATAGAATGACTGATTTTGATAGACCGGGGACAAATTTTTGTCCTCGGCCTCAATTATTGTGATTTAAGCGTCAGTGTCAAAAATCGAATCACCGCTGTAGTCGCAGATCCGGGACTGATTGCGCCCCTGTTGCTTGGCACGGTAGAGTGAACGATCGGCAAGCGCAATCAAGTCAGCCGATGATAGTTCCGAAATCGGAATCAAGTTGGCGATACCCATACTAATAGTAACTAAATCGCTCACATCAGAGGTTTTGTGAGGAATATGTAAAGCTTGAATAGCAGCGTGAATCCGTTGGGCCACCGAACTCGCTCCTTCAATATCTGTATTAGGCAAAATGATGGCAAATTCTTCTCCGCCGTAACGCGCCACTAAATCCGCCGGACGGTACACCACCTCTTGCACCGTCTGAGCAAGTTTGAACAGACAACTATCCCCCATTTGATGACCGTAGGAATCATTATAACGTTTGAAATAATCCACATCAAATAACAAAAGAGAAATAGGTTTTTTTTCCCGGTATAGCCGCTGCCATTCATGTTCTAAGCGGTCATTAAAACAGCGACGATTAGCAATTTGAGTCAACCCATCAATATTTACCACTTGTTCTAAGAGATGAGTAGCGCGCGCTAGTTCTTCGTTAGAGAGTGCCAGTTGTTGATTAATTTCTCTCATCCGCGCTTGAGCCTGCTGCCTTTCTGCCAATTCCTTCTGCAATTTCTGAAAAATATCCGCTTGTTTAATGGCGATCGCTAACTGATTAGCAATCTGTTTAACAAGGTCAACTTCAAATTCTTCCCATTGCCGAGGAGCAGAACATTGATGAATACATAACAACCCCCACAAATCTTGTCCATTGAGCAACGGCGCAACTAAATTAGCCCGAACCGGAAATTGTTTCCAAAGAGCGCGGTAACAGTGTTGAAGGTCAATATTATTGATATTTTCTACTATCTGCGTTCTCCATTCTTGATATGAATCAGGATATTGTTCACCACAACAATGGTCGTTAAATTGATTTTTGCTTACCAATTTACATCCTTCGCCTACGGATTCTGAAACAAACTCACCATATCCAAATTTACTATCAGGATCGAACTTAAATATGCCGACGCGCTCGGCATCAAGAAACAAGCGAATATCCTGCGAAGCAATCTCAAAAATTGTAGACAAATCAAGAGATTGACGGATGTGTTGAGTAATTTCTTGAAGTAATATCGCCTTGTCGTACTGTTTCCGCAGAGCGATTTCTGCTTGCTTTTGGGCGAGAATAGCTGCCTCTGCTGCTTTTTTTGCTTTAATAATTTCACCTTCGTATAGGATACGCTGGCGGATACAGATCAAGATGCAATTGTTGACGAAGCTTCCTCCTTTCTCCCGACGCACAGCGTTGATCAGCATCGGTATATCACTACCCTCCTTTGACCTTAATGAGAAGTAAATTTCCTCTACTTTACCATGGAGCTTCAACAGGGGGAAGAAATGGGTTTGATAGAAAATCCGGCTGGCCATTGGCAGAATGAATTCCATCTTCTGTCCCCGCAGTTCATCGGTTTCGTATCCGAGTAATTGCAGTAATGTGGCGTTGACCATTACGATCGTACCATCGTCAGCAAACGAGAGGAATCCACAGGGTGACGTGTTGAGTAGCTCGTCTATCTGGTAGGTCATGTTTGCCATACAAATCAGGTAGTATGAGGTACACTCAAATACTCCTTAATCATCTCGATCGTCTCTTGTGGATGACTCAGGTGCGGGCAATGTCCCGTAGCTTTCATCACCCGTAGCGTACTTTTAGGTAGGTGGCGGTGGAGGTAATCCCCTACCTGGGTGGGAGCAATCACATCATCAGCGCATTGCAATATCAGTGTAGGTACTGATGCCTTGGGTAAATCACTGCGATTGTCAGAGTAAAAAGTTACCTCGGCAAAGCGACTTGCAATCACCGGATCCGTAGAGCAAAAACTTGTCTCAAGTTCCTCCGTTAACTCAGGACGATCCTCATTCTGCATCACCATTGGCGCCAGAAAGCTTGCCCAACCAATGTAATTTTTCTCCATGATATCGAGGAGATCCTCAATATCTTTGCGCTCAAACCCTCCGTAATAATTTGGTAAATCATTGATGTAGCAAGGTGAAGGCCCTACGAAAATCAGGCGATTAAAGTAATTAGGAGCTTGAATTGAGGACAGAAGGCCGATCGTACTGCTGACAGAATGACCGACAAAAATTACATCCCTCAAGGCTAATTGTTCACAGATATCGAGGACATCCTGAACATAGCCATTGAGGTCGCTGTACCGTTCATAACTGTAGGCACTAATATCAGACTGTCCCGAACCTACATAATCAAATAGGATAATTTTGTAATCCTTCTCGAAGGCCTGTGTTACGAAACGCCACATATTTTGATCGCACCCAAATCCATGAGCAAACATCATCGTCTGGGTGCCTTGTCCTAAGACTTTTATATTATTCCGTAAGAAAATTTTTTTAGTCATTTGAGCGAGACGAGCATTAAATTAATTATAAGACTTTTGCGCGCTTTCATGAGGGACGATTGCTGATCCCACATAGTGGTAGACAACAATTCAGGATGTCGGATTAATTGAATGGCAACCTCAGCAATGGCAGGCTTCCTCAACATATAACGCTGCCCGATTTCCTAGGCGATCGCTTGTAACGATTCCCATTTCGCTGGGGCTTCCATTCCTTCAGCAATTATGCTGAGATTTAACCCCTCTGGGATTACAACTATGGGTTTTTGAATTCCGCGATCGCTCGGAAGGCTAGCTAAATCCCGGACAAATGAGGGATCAATTTTGAGCGACTTCACCAGAAAATTTTTCAGATTCTTAAAAGCAGCATAGCCAGTCGCAAAATCCTCGACAAAAATCCCAATACCATGCTTTGATAATTTGCTCAAAACATGGTATGTAATGTCAACATTAAGCATCATTACAGTTTCCGTAATCTCTAGCTATCGATATTTTGGCTTCATCTCGGTGCGATCAACAATGCGATCGCTCTTAGCGATTAAAGTCGGTTGGCTGAGTTGACGTGCCGACAGATTCACCGCGATATTAGGAAGAATTAGTCCTGCTGCTAGCCACTGCTGATATTGCCCACAAGCTTGCTCTAAAACCCATTTGCTCTTCGGGCAAAATCAATCTAGTTTTTTCGGCGAGGGGAATACATCGATGGCGATGAATCCAACCTACTTCAGGAGAATGCCCTCCTCCTACTATAACTTTAACACCAGCAAGGCTACCTGTTTGCAAATCGAGTAGAGACAGGATTTTATGATTTTTGAGATGTCATTGAAATATACAATTTATAGAAACAACAGCTTACCCCTAGATTTTTACCACAACCAATTTAGTGGGATTACTATAGCAAAAGGGGGTGATGAAGAAGGCAATAAAAGCTCCTATTTCAGCAATTAAGAACCTGCCAAATATTGTCGCGGTTGCTATAAATGTTCACAAAATCCTCAAATTAAAAAAGTTGGGTTTCCTAGCTCAACCCAACCTACTTTTAACAACGAATTACTGCTAACTCTCAAATATCCTCGTCGTCTTGACCTTGCACACCCTGGAGAATCCGCGATAGCTCACTCTTCTCATTAATCGTAATCCGAGTCGGAGAACCGCTGATAATCCGTTCGTAACCACGGAACGAATCTTTAATTTGTGGGCCTCTTTCAGTAATTGTGTATTCCCGAATTCCTTTATCGTGCCAGGAACCGCGCATCTTAAACACATTAATTGCCCGCGACATTTCTCCTCGAATCTCTACATACTGCAGCATAATAATCGTGTCAGTAATCGTAGAAATATGGGAGTCCGTAATCGAATTAGAACCCATAAACTGGTCGCTTGTATTCGTAAAAAAGCCAGTGATTTCTTCCTGCTTCGCAAAACCTGTCACTCCGATCACAAATTGCCTGAAAGCATTATTGCTGACACCCCTAGCTAAAGCCGACAGCGAGTCTATAGCAATTCTAGAAGGTTTGAACTCCGCAATTTCTGATTTAATAGTCTGCAAGTGGTCTTCCAAACCAGCAGATTCCGGGTAAGTACACAGCAGCTTCAGCATTCCTTTCTGTTCCATTTCCTCAAAATCAATGCCCCAAGAATAAGCATTGCGGAACAACTGAGCTCGCGACTCTTCATAGGCAAACAGCAGCGCCCGATTGCCGTTCATACAAGCATTCTGCAAGAACTTGCTCACCAACAGCGTTTTGCCGGTTCCCGTTGCACCCGTAGCCAAAATAATCGAGTCTTTGAAGAAGCCGCCACCGCACATCTCGTCGAGAGTTTTATCGCCCGAAGAAACCCGCACGTTGGAAGACTTTTGAGTTAATCGCATCGCCCCTAATGGGAAAATATTAATTCCGTCATTAGTCATAGTAAAAGGATATTCGCCCTTCATATGAGTTGTACCGCGCAACTTCAAAATTTCGATGGTGCGGCGGCGGCGTTCTCCTTCCAATACGTTGCGAACAATCACCACATTATCCGACACAAACTCTTCCACTCCAAACCGAGCCACCGGGCCGTATTCTTCCACCCGTTCCGTCGTCATAACTGTAGTTGCTCCGACTTGTTTGAGGCGCGCAACTAAGCGAAAAATTTCTCGGCGCACCACCGATGCAGCATCGTACTGCTGAAATACGGCGGTAACAGAATCTATTGAAACCCGCTTGGCTTTGTACTTGCGAATGGCGTACTGAATTCGCTCGATTAAGGCTGATAAATCAAAATTTCCTACGATATCTTGACCTTCTGGATCGGGGGAAGCGTCCAAAATAAATAGCTTGCCTTCCTCGATTAACTGTGCTAGATCCCAACCGAAACTGCAAGCATTTTTAATAATATCTGTCGGAGATTCTTCAAAAGTTACGAACACTCCAGCTTCGTCAAAATGGGTAATTCCATTATAGAGAAATTGTACGGCAAATAAAGTTTTTCCCGTTCCTGATGTGCCACTGACTAGGGTGGTTCGGCCGATGGGCATTCCGCCGTGACTGATGTCATCGAAACCCTCAATCATCGTGCGAATTTTTTCAACTCCTGCCGTTACCAATCCTTCTCGTTTAACCGTTTGACTAATTTCATTCATGTCGATTTTTGTCAACTCTCAGTATTCTTTAGTTGTCACTCATTAACCGCGGATCGTGAGTCTTTGTACCCAGCTTTTAGTTTTGGCTCTTGCTCAATAACTAATGACTGCTGAATGCTGACTAATGACCCCGCCCAAAAACCGATACCGTGCCACGTACTCCTGTCGTGGAAAGATAGAAATTTTAGACTTTTGTTCAACCTCCCAGATTCATCTGTGGAGTAAATCTAAAATCTAAAATCGTTCGACGATCGCGCGACTCGACGCTTCGACGCTCGCGCTCGCCGAACGTTTGACGCCAAACCGAAGTCTCAAATCTAAAATCGACTGACTCTTACCTGATTATCTTATGAATTCAGGTCTTCTTCGCGAAGTTCTTCATAGAGCAAATCTAATCCTATCAGAACTTTCTCACGATCGGACAAATCGCCAATAATTTTTCGCACCGGCGGCGGCAGGATTTTGGCCAGCGTCGGGGTTGCCAATATTTTGTCCTCTTCTGCTAGCTGAGGGTTTTTGAGAACATCTATGACTTTCAGCGCGTAGACACCTTGAAATTCTTGTTCTAGGATGTCCTTTAGGGTTTTCAAAGCTCGCACTGAGTTGGGAGTATTCCCCGCAACGTATAGCTTCAGAACGTAGGTTTTCTTCAGAGGACTCATGAACTTTTTTAAATGTTGAGTATTAGTTGTCAGATGTTAGTTGTAGTTGTTATTTGTCTTAAATCCGCTGTTCTTTGTTATTTTATAATAATTTCAGCCTCACGCTCGATCGGCAGTTGGTCGGCTCCTTTATTTTTTGTTAGATTCTACCTTCTACCTTTTGTTTCTTCAATTATGCCAAATCCCTGCTACATTCTACCTTGAGATGTCTCTTTCGGAATCGATCGCCGATACATCTCGCACATATGAGCGATCGCGTCAATCAGGGTCAAACGGTAATCTAGCAATATTTCCTCGCTGCGCCCTTCTAATTTTAGCTGTTTAGCAAACTCGTCCATCAATTCCATGTGAATTTCTACAATTTGAGTCACGGGAACGTCAGCAAAAAAAGCCAAATTCACAAATTCATCTATTTGATTGTTGACGGCAGCATCTTGAGAAAAGTAATTCAAAACGATGTCGCGATAACTTGACTTGAGTTGCTCCAAAAACTTTTGCTTTTCGGGGGCCGACAGATTTTTCAAAAAAATCTGAGAATTTCTTTTATAATACACACCTAAGTATCCTAATCGCTCCCGTAATTTTTCCGCCAGTCGCCGCTGCTGTCGGCTGAGCAAACTTTGAGCAGTCAATTGGGCTGTCGCATCGACGGTTACGGATTGGTAATTGACAGGAACCGGAGTTGAAAGTTTCAGAAATTGTGCGATCGCCCGATCGATAGCGGCAGCTATGGATCTCGATCGAGCGATTGCCAGTTGCACCTCAGCAGGGTGATAAAAAAAAGCACAGCTTTCGTCTTGACTCTGGTTGGCGGTACTGGCTGCGGCCTCAAAACCATCTGAATATGGTGCTTCGGGCTTGCCATCTACCTGCGCGTGAGGCGAAAAAATCACAGCAGGCAAAAAGAGCGATCGTTCTTGCAGCTTCCCCAGAAGCGATCGCAGATCCCCATCCACCTCCAAAACCAAACAATCAAGGTGATAATTGTGTTTAAGGAACCCCAAAAGCTCCACTGCCGACTTAATGTGCGTTAAAGTATAGCGTTCGCCTCTCAAAAGCTCGATCGCAGAGGCTGCAATTTCCTCAGAGCGGACAAAAATACCGATAGACAGTTGAGGAAGCAAAGCTGTAGGTGCACCACCTAAGTTGCCTGAAAGTGCTGGATCGCTCAGAGTTGATATCTCCTTTACAAAAAACTTAACATTTTAACAATCATCTCAACATTTATTTTAACCAATCTTAACCGCAAAATAAGTGATGCGCTTCTACCAGAGGAAGAATCAAAGTGTACTCCGTGGTTTTTGTGTCAAGCACCCTGAGCGTGATTTCTGCAATTAAGCTTAAGCCTTAAAATAATTGCTAGTCGCCTCAAATCAGGCGTAGGCATCGAACTCCCCGGTCTCGGTGCGGATAACGAGCCTGATAGCGAACTGATATAAAACAAATAAGATACAGAAATTCGCAGCTACATTGAGCATCAAAAATATTACTGCTCTCGCGAGCAGACTTTCAGGTTTGTTATGCCACTCACCACCCCCAGTCTCAAAAATTTTATCGAGCCAGTGCCGCTGTGCCTCCAAACGAGTGCGCTAGAATCGCTGCAGTCAATTTTCAGCTCCTGTAACTGCGATCGAGTCGCAGTAGTCAACGAACAGTTACAGCCGCTGGGATTAGTGTACCTCCGCAGCCTTTGGGCTTGGGGAGCCGATCGCACAAACGACGGGCCGCAACCTTTGTCAGAAAGCTCGATCGCGATCGAACCAGTCAGAGCATTACCCGCCACTATGAGCGTCAGGGAATTCTGGGAGTACCTGCAAACAGAAGAACAGAACACCCCAGCCCAGCCAAACCGCCAAACCGCCGGCATTTCATCAAACAACCCGATCGCCGTCACAGATGCCAGCGGTCAATTTTTAGGAATGCTAGACAGCCTGAGCCTGCTGCAATTCGCCGCACTCAACAGCAGCTCGCTCTGCAGCCTCACAGAGCAGGAAACAGCCGTCAAAGAAATCGAATTAAAACCGGTTTCCGAAGCCATCGCCACGGCCCTAGGCGCTCAAGTACGCTTTTTAGAAGCAGGATTGAAACCTTCGGAAAACCTCAACTCCCTAGTTGAACTGTTGGAAAAACTGCCCCTGCCCCTGAGATTGCAAACCCCAACCGCACAAATAGTCAGTCAAAACGCAGCGTGGCGGATTTTGCTGGGAGCAGGCCCCGAACCAGTTCCCGAACCAGCAGCAAATTTGGGTAAACACTCGCCCCGCAAACCAAGCAATTTAACAAGCGAATACAAGAGCGTGCAGTTTGAGGCCATCACCAAAGACTGCAGGAGCCTAGTAGGAGCAAGTAGATCGGGCGATTCCCTGCGGGATAGCTTCGCCGCGCGTGATTCAACAGCAGCCACCAGTTGCCCACTACCCTTGTACGCCGCCGCCTCCCCCTCAACCTTAACCGCTCCAGCTTGGTGTCCCATGGCCGGCAAACCAGACACCTACATTTGCGAGTGTCCCGTACAAAAAGGTCAAGAACGGATCTGGCAATTTGTCAAACAGCCGCTCTCAGACAAGCTAATTTTAGTAATGGGACAAGATGTCACCGAAGAACATTTAGTCGCCAAAGAACTAGCAGCGAAAAACGCAGATTTAATCCACCTCAACCGACTAAAAGACGAATTTTTATCCTGCATCAGCCACGAACTAAAAACCCCGCTCACCGCCGTCCTCGGTTTGTCCAGCCTCCTCAAAGATAAATTGATCGGAGAACTCAACGATCGCCAAACACGCTACGCCAAACTAATCCATAAAAGCGGGCGGCATTTGATGACAATAGTTAACGACATTTTAGACTTGACCCGGATGGAAACCGGGCAGCTAGAACTAATTCCCGAAGCAGTGGAAATAGCATCAACCTGCCAAAGAGCCTTTGAACAAGCAAAACAACTGCAACAGCAAGAAGAAAAAAACCCTCCCGCCCCCAGCAAAACGGACGGTACAGCCAACGCAGAACCATCCGCCCAAATAGAATTTACACTCGAAATAGAACCGGGACTGAGCCAATTAATTGCCGACGAACTGCGACTGCGGCAAATGCTAGTTAACCTCCTTTCCAACGCCCTAAAATTCACAGAAATCGGTGGCAAAATCGGATTGAAAGTAAATGTTTGGGAAGGCTGGATCGCATTCACAGTTTGGGACACTGGCATCGGCATCCCCGCCGACAAACAGCACCTAATCTTTCAGAAATTTCAACAGCTAGAAAGCCCCCTCACCCGCCGCTTTCAAGGAACCGGACTGGGACTGGTACTGACTCAACGCCTAGCTCGGCTCCACGGCGGAGACGTTTCGTTTATTTCCTCAGAAAACCAAGGCTCTCAATTTACCCTGCTGCTGCCACCAACTCCTCCGGGAAACAGCAGCGAAGAAGTCCCGGCACCGGGAGCCGCTGAGGAAGAATTATTAAAACCCCAATATCAGATTCCGATCGCCAATTCTCGCTCTCGTTTAGTATTAATAGTCGAAGCCGTTCCCAAATATATCGAAGATTTAACCAACGTCATCTCAGGTTTGGGCTACCAAGTAATAGTCGCCCGTTCCGGCACCGAAGCGCTGGAAAAAGCGCGCAGGTTCAGTCCCGAAGCGATTTTCCTCAACCCGCTGCTGCCACTGCTGTCGGGTTGGGACGTGCTGACGCTGCTCAAGAGTGACCCGGATACCCGATCGATTCCGGCGATCGTCACGGCCACCAGAGGCGAAAAAGAACGGGCCAGTGTCAACAGGGCCGAAGGCTTTTTGAGCTTGCCGGTGGAAGAACCCGCTTTGCGGCGGCTGCTGGCAGACTTGATCGGCCACAGTAATGCTAGTAGCGCCAAAGTAAGGAGTTCTTTAACCGTGTTGTGGCTCAGCCCGCAAAACAGTTCGTCTCAAGGTTCCGCTTTACTGCTCAACCCCAACTACTGCCGGGTTTTAGAAGCAGACGACCTCGGCCAAGCAGAACTCGTGGCCCGAATTTGGCGGCCCGATGCGATCGTCTTAGACGGTACAAGTCAACTGCAAAACCCCTTAGCTTTTATCGAACAGTTAAGTCGGTCTCGAAATTTGGGTTCTCTCCCCTTGGTGACTTTAGACTCCCGAACTACACAACTGGCAAATCAAGTCAAAGGATTGTCGGTATTTCCCTGTTTAGCCACTAGCAGTCCCGACGACGGTGAAACTTCACCAACCGGGTTAATGCCAAGTGCTTTGTGGCAAGTAATTCAAGTTGCTGCGGGCATGAGTTGGAAGCCCAGCATTTTATTTGCCGACATTTCGACTTTACCGGATTTGCACTCCTCTTCTGGGGGGAAGCCGACGGGAGAATTGGAACATGGCGATCGATCGACCGCGGCCGAGATTCCCCTCCCCAATTCCCAGTTTTCTACTCCCAACTTTCAAGCTTTGATTCAGTACGTCCAAACCGCAGGATTTCGAGGGTCGATCGCGAGGAGCTGGACAGAAGTTTTGCAGCAGTTGCAATATCAAAGCGTTGACTTAGTTTTGCTGTGCTTGCGAGATGCCCCCTCAGAATCCCCCGCTATGTTGCAGGCGCTATCGAACCTGCGGCAAATGGCAGTAAAACTGCCAATTTTAGTCTGGGATTATCGATCGGCTGTAAATTCGGAATCCGAGGCGATCGACTTTCTACTGCAAGAAGTATCTGCCAAAATTTTGCCTTCTTCCCTATCGGCAGCACAATTGTTAGACAAAATTCAACAAGCTTTATTAACTCACTAAAATTTTTGAAAATGAAGGATTTACCAGGTTTAGATTGAATAATTTACTCCTTTATAACCAGTAAAAACAAAAGAGTATTTAGGACAAAAAAAAGGATTTTTTAAGTTTTAAAATATAAACCGCGAAGCGTTATTTATTGACTCATTTAAGTTGCTAATAACTCATAATTGTGCCTATTTGTAGTGAGGTAATCAGTCGTGTCTAAAACAGTGAATAAAAACGACAATCCAGAATGTAAACATAATTTGAGAAGTATTTAAATGAAAACCAAAAAGTGTTGCGAGTCAAGAAGCAATATCAAAACTCAAAAATATGAGTTATTATAGGCGATCGAGAAACCCTTATATTTTTTTCTGGGGCTGTACAGTGCCTAATCGCATTCCTTTAATATCTCTGCTACTCGCACTCGGTTTGGGGGCAATGCCCGAGCCTGCTGTTGCACAGGCACTCCTGCCTTACACCCTGCAAATCGACTCGGCCCAACTCGAACAAACGGCATTGAGCCTTGCAGAAGAAGCCGTCCAGCTAGCCAGACTCCAGCAGTACCAACTAGCGGTACCCAGAGCCGAACTCGCCACACAGTTAGCCCCCAAAAATGCTCAAACTTGGACTTTGTTAGGTAGCTTGTACCTTCAAGTCGAGCAGTTTGACAAAGGCATTGAAGCTTTGGGACAAGCTCAATCTCTGTCGCCCGAAAATCCATCAATTAAATTTGTCTTGGGAGAAGCTCACTTTCGGAAAGCGAACTACGAGAAAGCAGCCGAATATTTGCAAGCAGGATTAAAACTCAAACCAGACACTCCAGGTGCATTATTTGATTTAGGCAATGCTTTTTATAAGCTGAAGCGGTTCGATCAGGCGATCGCCCAATACGAAAAAGCCTTTGCTTTAGAAAAAAACCTGTGGCCTGCTGTCAACAATATCGGATTAGTCAAATACGAAATGGGAGATGTTGATAGCGCCATCAAACGCTGGCAAGAAGCGATCGCGATCGACGACAAAGCAGCCGAAGCAATGCTAGCTCTAGCAGTAGCATTCTACACCAAAGGTGACAAAGAAAAAGGCTTAGCGATGGGAGAAGCAGCTCTGAAACTAGACCAACGCTATGCTACCGTAGAATATCTCAAAGAAAACCTCTGGGGCGATCGTTTAATCGCAGATACCCAAAAGTTGCTAGCCACTCCTGAAATCAAAGCAGCACTGACTAAAATTCAAGACGCCCCACCCCCTCCCCAACTGTCGCCTTAATTGTAGTTAAGTTTGTAGTGAGGACTTGAGTCCTCAAAGCCTTTTTTAACTGATAACCAACTATCTTATTCAGCACTAAGACCAAAAAATAGTTGAATGCGCTATCGGTAGGGGTAAGGTGCGCGCACAGCGCACCCTACAGATAGAGTTGGTGCGTAAGTTCTATTATTGCCACGAAGCAATTGCTGTCTTCAATTCTCCAATCTAAAATCTAAAATCTAAAATCTAAAATCCCATGACCCCCCTAAGCTGGACAGAATTAGAAGCCCTCACAGACTTTGAAGTCGATCGCACAAACGGCCCAACTAACGCTCAATCCCGCTTGCGCCTCTTTGGTAAAACCGAATCCGATGTGCGAGTCACCCTGTACCGCGATAACCATGCTTGGTGTCCCTACTGCCAAAAAATCTGGTTGTGGCTGGAAGAAAAAGAAATCCCCTACCGTATTGACAAAGTTACAATGTTCTGCTATGGGGAAAAGGAAAGCTGGTACAAGCGGAAAGTGCCTTCGGGAATGCTACCGGCGATCGAACTAGACGGCCGCATCATCACCGAAAGCGATGATATCTTAATCGCCCTCGAACGAGTCTATGGCCCCTTGGGTTTGGGCATGGAACACCCCGCAGTAATACCCATGCGGCGGTTAGAGCGACTGCTGTTTAGGGCCTGGTGCTCTTGGCTGTGCTATCCAGCAAGTTCAGCCAAAGTAGAACAACACAACCGCAACCAATTTATCAGCGTCGTCGCCCAGGTAGAAAAGGCCTTAGCTAGCACTCCGGGGCCTTATTTCCTCGATGAATTTGGCACTGCGGATGTGATCTTTACGCCCTACGTCGAACGGATGAATGCCAGTCTTTACTACTACAAAGGCTACTCGATGCGCGAAGAAAACCCGCGCTTTGCTGACTGGTTTGCGGCGATGGAAACCCGCCCTACCTATCGCGGCACTCAGAGCGACTTTCACACCCACGTCCACGATTTACCGCCTCAGATGGGCGGGTGTTATGAAAATGGCGAACCTCAGATGCTACTCAATAAAGCCCGCGTGGATAATGGGCCTTGGGCTGGATTGCCGGATGTGATGTATCCAGAACCGGAAACCTCCCGCGCTGAAGCACTTCATCGCGTCATTAAGCACCAGCGCAACATCGTTCGAGTCAATCCTGCTGATGACAAGTTATTCGATGAGGCTTTGCGTTGTGCTTTAACTTTGATGATGACTGGCGAAGTTTGTACGCCGCCGGCTGGTTCTGATGCGGCTTTGCGGTATTTGCGCGATCGGGTGAATGTGCCCCGTGATATGTCGATCTACGCCGCCAAGCGATTGAGGGAAGCGTTGGAGGAAACGGCGGCTTTGGTGGGTGATGGCCAAGGTACTCCGATTCTGCTGAAGCATCGGCGAGATCAAGATCCGGCTAATTTTGTGTAGGATTCTGGGCATATCGGAATCAGACAAAATCGGCGCTGCTGCTGCTGCTCTACTTCATCAGCTTGCTATCTGCTCGATCATTTTGCTACCATTGGTAGTATTAAAAGTGGCATAAATAATATGAAAGTATCTATCTCTTTGCCAGATGAGCTAGTGCGTTACATTGACGAGCGTGTAGAAAATCGCAGTCGGCTAGTTGAGCTTTTATTGCAAGCATGGCGCAAACAACAAGAAGAGCAGGCAATGGTAGAAGCCTGTTTATTGCTGGATGAACTGAGCGATCAATTAACCGATGAGGATGAAGCATGGCAGCAAGCAGCGATTACCGACTGGGAAGCATCTGGCTTGTAACTTTCGATCCGTCAGTTGGTACAGAAATCCGCAAGACTCGACCAGCAGTAATTATTTCAGGAACTGCTTTTAATCAACGCAGCAAGGTAACTGTTCTACCCATTACTTCTGCTGTTCCCAACGAGGGTTTACGAGCTGTTGTTTTGCCTGTGATTCCTTCGACTCTCAATGGTCTGAGTACCGAGAGTTTTATCGTGTGTGTCGATCCGATGACGTTTGATAAACGCAGACTTGTGCGCTGTGTTGGGCAATTGGAGTTGCAACAACTCCAAGAAATTCAACAAATTTTGGCTCGATATTTAGAACTTGAAGAGTAGGGTAATGCAAAAGCTGGCGGGTTAGCGATATAGCATCGAGTGACGCAGGATTGCTGGATTGTTGAAGAACTTTCCTACATTTCGCCCTTTGGCATCGGTTGGTAGCATGGCTAGTGATTACTTTTTTGCTCCCGATCGCCCCTGAAATTAACCCTTAGTAGTGGCGGTATAGCGATCGCTTAGTTTTTGGAGTCTCATATTTTCTTTGATCTCATCATGGGGAATTAAGACATATTTCCAAGGTTTGCCACCGTGCTTTAGCATATAGTCCGAAGCATATTGACACCATTGAACTGCGACATCTTTCTTAGCAAGCACTTGAGGATTGTCAATTTCATTTCGAGCTTTTGGTTCCAGCATATAGATAACTTCTTCTGTTTCAGCAACAAAATCTGGTTGATATTCTGAATATTTTCCCTGCCATTTGTAATAAAGCTGAAATTGTCCTTTTGCGGGTTTAAACCATTTGATTGCATCCCGTTCTAAAATCAGTGCTAGTATTCTTTCTGCTTCCGATTGAAATTTCTGTTCTCGATAGAGGCATTTGGAGAAGCCTGTAAACAGATATTTGGACATATTGCTTTTGTCTCGTGGCGAAGATTGATAATCAAGGCAATTCTTAGCATTTGTAGTGTAGGCGCTATCTTTTAGGGCTGTAAAACCTTTACTGATTTTGACTTCATAACCTGTTGTTTCTTCCCAGAAATTGGGCTGCATTTCGCTATGGACAAGATTGGCAATTTCTCTTTGGTAATAACGTAAAACTTTGTGTGTATCTTCTTCGGATAAGTAGGTCAAAAAATGACTGAGAACTTGACCCGCAAGATCATAGAGTAAATCAGCGTGTTCGTCATAGGAAATATCATCGAAGTTGACTAAATTTTTGACAATATAGTTTTCTAGCCGTGATTCTTCAAAGTTTTCTTTGGTAATTTCTAACCGCTCAACTTTATTCGTTGTTAGCGATTGAATATGTAATTCTTCTTGGGAGGGAACGGGATAATTTAAGCCAGTGACATCTAGAGCAAAAGACCTGAAACCCGATCGCACTTCCCCTTTAGGAATCACAAGAATCTTAGGAATATTGATGGTTTGCTGGATAACTAAGTTCGTTGTTCTCGCAACGATCGCTTCAATATCTGGAGGTGCTATTATACCTTCAAGTTCCATTTGTGCGGGTTGATATTCTCTAGCTACGGCTTCGCGCACCCTTCCCTGAACTTTTGGGGATGCGAGATGGGCGGTGGTTGGGACTTCTTCGGGGCGGCTTTCAAGCTTTAGGATTTCTTGGTATGTAAGCTGTGCAATCTTTTGTTCTACAGGTGATTGAAATAGGGATTGTTGAATATTTTTGGGTTTTGTTTCAGGTAAATTATCAGGTAAATTAATGGGTTGTTCGGGGTGAAGTCCTAGATTTTGGGCTAGTTGCGATCGCGAAGTTACTGTTTGTGTCTTTTGCTGTAAGTCTTCATCTGTAAGGATAATTTGTTTTAAGCGGATTTGGGATTCGGGGCGTTTTGCTTCATCGACAATTTCTTGGAATTTGTCATGGGCGACGATATTTAGGCGATCGACAATTTCTACACCTGTACGCATTCCATAGGGCAAACGTAAACCACGTCCAATAGATTGCTCGATCAGGATTTTAGAATTTGCGGCTCTCAGAGGGACAATTGTATAGAGGTTGGTGACATCCCAACCTTCTTTGAGCATATTTACATGGATAACTATTTCAGTAGGTTCATCGGTATGTTCTACTTTGAGCAATCGCTCTACCATTTCATCTTCTTGAGCGCCCGTTTTACTAGAATCAACTTGAATAACTTTATGTTTATAATTTCCTTCAGAAAACTCATCAGATTGAATGAGTTCCATGAGTTTTGAGGCGTGGGTAGTGTCACGGGCAATCACTAACAGAAAGGGTTTAACAATTTGTTTTCCAGTTTGAATAGCATAGGTTTCTAATTCAGCTTTAATATTTTCATGGAGATAGATGCCGTCTTCTAGTTTAAGACGCTCGATCTCGTCTGGTGACATTGCCCTAGGGTTAAAATCTTTGCGGGTGACGACTGCAGGATCTTTAACAAATCCATCGGTTATGGCACGTCCGAGGGGATAGTCATAGATGACATTTTTGAAGGCTACTGAACCTTTATTGGTTTCGATAAAGGGTGTGGCGGTAAGTTCTAGCCCCATTAATGGTTTTAATTCATTAATAGCGCGAACTCCTGCTGAGGCGCGATATCGGTGCGATTCATCCATTAAGATTACTAAGTCTTTTAATTGGGATAAATAATCGAAATAGCTTTCGCCAATATATTCGGATAGTCGTTTGATTTTTGGGCTTTTACCGCCACGGACTTCCGAGTTTATTTTTGAGATATTAAAAATATTGATTTTGCATGAAATTTGATCATCAAAAAGGGTTCTCGCCCGCATTTCATAGTTATCACCTGTGATGATTTCTGGTGGCGCGATCGCAAATTCAGAGATACCCGTAAATACATATTTTGAGGTATTGGGCGTGAAATCGGTAATTAGTTTGTTATAAATGGTCAGATTCGGTGCTAGGACAAAAAAGTTTTTGATGTTATAGGCTAAGTGTAAATAGCTGATAAAAGCACCCATGAGTCGCGTTTTACCAACACCTGTGGCTAGGGCAAAACAGATGGATGGAAACTCG
>Ga0075157_10000429_pt1 | contig 34403 bp, 27 predicted proteins | sample JI81BgreenDNA_FD_70967 | JGI IMG/M metagenome (GOLD analysis project Ga0075157, IMG submission 70967) | Wastewater effluent complex algal communities from Wisconsin, to seasonally profile nutrient transformation and Carbon sequestration -... | ecosystem: Engineered > WWTP > Effluent > Algae...
TTAACCAATGCCTGCCGCAGATTTCTGCATGGCTGAATGGCGGCGCAGGGCATGCAGCACCCAATTGCAGCATGTAAGGTGTAGAGAAGGATTCGCGCTTGGCAGCGCAATGACGATGTTGTGCTGAACATCGCCCTGCGGGCTGCTCGGCGCGGCCTCACAGTCCACATGGCCTGCTGGCCATGTGCGCGAACCGCTGGCTTCGCCAAGCGGCCTCATCGATCGGATGCTCCACAAAACAAAACCCCGCCGAGAAGGCGGGGTTGTGGTTTTGGTGGAGGGTGGGCGACTTACATCGAACCAAATTATAGAATCAGTCGTTTGGGTGTCGAAAATAATGGATGAACACCGGCACGATTGGAACATATTGTGTAGGGACTGGGCTAGGAAGAAAACAGTGGCCTAATTACTAAATTACAGCAGGTTAATTGCCTTGTTTTGTCGTTTGCTAGGTTTTAAGCCATTGTTTGATGATGAATTAATAGAATCGTCACATAAAACGATACAAAATGTATTGCAGGTGTAGTGCTTTTAGGAGTATATTGGCCCTAGATCACTGGACAAAGGGCGTGAGCACAGCCAGTCCCGCTTAGTAGAAATACTAAGTCTATCCGGTCTGGATAGATACTTGGAAACAAGGAAGAGGTTCGCCCCGAGATTTCAGCTTGCTGAAATCGCATAGGCCCGAAAGGGCCTATTTCTTTTTCTAGGGCTTGCGGTGTGGTGTTTTGTTTTGCATGCGCAGCGATACTAACCTTCTAAATTTTACTGTTCCATGCGTGACCAACTTCTTTTGTGTCACTGGGTATGCAGACCTTACGCGCATATGCAGATGAACAGGCAAGCCTTTAACTTTATCTAGACTGAAGAACACGGCGTACTCCTCAGTCTCCCCCGTAGCATTAACTAGGTTAACGATTACATAGTTCTCTCTGCCTTCACCGATTTTGACATTGCCCGTGGCGGCTCTTTGAATCTGAGCCACCAAGTTTAGAGAATGATTGTAACGATCAAAACAAAAGTGGCCAGGATTTCTGCTGCATCCGGGATAGATGGTTGACGCTGTATCACCGGGCTCTGGATCGCGTGTAAAGCAGTGATCCTCAAATGTAACGGCAATCTTACGTTCGACATTATTATGATCTGTTATAGCGATGACGAATTCAGCTAAATGCGATAGATCATAGGTCTGACCATTATGAATGAACGGCGGCCAATTATGTTTTTGAAAATAAGGTCCCATAGTTTGGAAATAACAGCATAACGCGTTAGTCGATGAACAAAAATATGCGTTGTTCATGGATACAGCATGCGTGGCGCGTATTCATGGGATATACGAAATAATGTTATCGCAGTTCAAATCGGTAACTATGTAAAGTTGCAAGGCGGTGACTGGGAAGATGTTGTACGTCTCACAAATGAATAAGGTGCGTTTAGAGGTAGGATGAGAATCAAAAAGTACTTCTTAAAACCGCTTTCTAAAAAGGAAGTCGGCATTTATAGATTCTTTGCGGTCTTAATATTTTTGTATTTATTTATTCTCGTTTTCTCGCATTTTTTTAGTTCGGATAGATGCTATCATGGCCTGCTAGAAAAAATACCCTATTATCTAAAGGCATGTGAGCTTGAAACGGGTGTATATAAATTTTACCGGCTGCTTTTGGCATCTTCCTGTCTAGTTACTTTGGTCGCTTTTAAAAGGCGCATTGGCCCATTTTTCTTTATTTGGCTGCTGAGTATAGGGAGTTTGATTTCGATTGACCTCTTCATAGGACTAATACATTTCCTTTTTAATACAACGCGATGGGTAGGTTATGAATGGTTCGGTCTCCTGCCTCTTGTTGCATCAATCAACTTCACTATTCTTTTAATCAGAAGTTATAATAGTAAGGGCAAAGACCATGACTAGTGCAGCATACATTGCGCTTGAGACGCGCGACATTTATTATGAAAGCGTACGCCAGCAGCTTCCGCTGGATTGGGAAGCCCAGAAGCGGCTTCTTAGCATCGCCTAAATCCCATCGATTTTAACCCTACAAATGCAAAGTATGGGGGCAGCCGAATTTCGGGTTTGAGAGAATCGGGCAAACCGGCTCCTAAAATGCCAAAAATCCTACTCTCAAGCCCCCATAGTATGGAGGCATGAGTCGCTGAGGCCCGCAGAACGTGCGCATTGTCATGAACGTGGGTGGAGAGAGGGGAATCTAACTTTGGAGTATGGTGGAGCATAGCGGAGTGATGATGTTCTGCTGAACATCGCCATGTGGACTGCTGGCCATGTGCGCGAACCGCTGGCTTCGCCAAGCGGCCTCATCGATCGGATGCTCCACAAAACAAAACCCCGCCGAAGGGCGGGGTTTGGATTTTGGTGGTGTGTGGTGATCACTCTTAACTTAGCGATCTGTATGTACGCTGATACCCCCAGAAATACAGCGTAAATTGTAAAATTTGCAGTGTAATACCCTATCAAAATCTCGATTTCGCTGCCAAATCATGCTATTAGCATGAATGAATTTTTCAGCTATCAGGGTAAGAACAGGGAATCGCTCTGTTACGGCTCAAATAGCTGGCGCGCGGAATACTATGATCAATATCGGCATCGAGAAACATCAAGGGCTAGTCTACGAAGTGGACGCCAATCGCGGTCGCCCAGTTTGGCCGACGCCTGTCATTACGCCTGCCGTATTTGTGGATCCATCTAGTGGGGCGATGAAGGCGGAATCGTCGAATAACGTTTTCGGCTATCGATTCAGGGAAGACTCATACGATCCCATCGCCCGCATCAGGCGCGGAAGATTTTATAGCGCAGAAAATAGCTCGCAGCCTCAATACTGCCTGGTGTCGCCCCACCCAGCTGTGCCAATGGAGTCCATTGCCCCCGATATCCACGCGCACAATAAGCAGCTGGAAATTTTCTATGGCAATCCCATTTGGCACAAGCATATCGAAGGGAAGCGTGAGCTGCCCCTGGTGCTTCTTGGCGCCGACGCGCGCTTCACTGCATGGACGATTATTAGCGTGGAAGCGATTGTGACAGGGGAAGATCTTGTTACGCTCAAAGCCAGGAGCAGCTTTGGGATAATCATTGCGAAGTGCCAGTTTCTACAATGCCAGCGCTTCATGAGCCAATAATCAGTAGAATAGATTACTGTTCGACAGCGGCTCGATAAATTTGTATGCAGCATAATAATTAGTAACGCTACGAGTGATGCAGCCATGGCCACCGCGAACAAATTTTCTGACGGTACATTAAAAAAGCTCTCGGCACAGAAGTTACATACACTGCTAGGTGAGGTGACAGCATTGCTTATGGCATCCAGCGTCCATCGCAAGTACGAGATTCGCGACATCGGTGACGTGATTTTTCCGGCGATTAACGTGGGGCAATATAAAATTTTCCGTAATACGCGCAGGCAACCAATCGCTCTGGTTACTTGGGGGCGATTTTCGCCAGAGGTTGAGAAAAAGTATCTTCAAGGAAATCCGGTGCTTTCAGAGCAGGAGCTGGCAAGTGGCGACAGGCTATATTTTCTGGATTTCGTTGCGCCTTATGGCCATGCAAAGCAGGTGACGAGCCATTTGCGTAAGCATGTATTTCCGAACGATCTGGGCATTTCGGTGCGCTTTACCGGGAACAAAAAATCGCCGATAAAAATTTTAAAATTCCATGGCGTGAATTACAAGAAGCCCCTCAACTAAACGCATGGCTCTTCGTGTTGTTATGCACGGCAATCATATCTTGATTGGTAGAATTTCTTTAGTGAAAGAATCCGGATTACCGCTCACTCTGCATTCACCAAAGTGCAAGTTTTATTTTCACACGGCGGTTACATTTACATGTTGATGCAGGGGGCATGATTTGCTCTGCTTGTATACAAGAATTTGGGGGCAAAATGTTTGAAGGCATCGGCAAATCAAGGCACTGTATTGTAAAAGCGCTCAAATGCGTGCGAGGGATGGTGTTTGTATTAGCCATTGTTACGCACGCCGAAGCCAAAGAGTTAGGAAGAATAACAAATGGGCATGAATCTGAGGATTCGAGATATCAGACAGAAGAATATCAGCACCGATATTACATAAGCTGTGTATCTAACGTGGAAAACGCATCAGTCTTTACTGAGCCGAACTACGGAAAAGTATATAAGGGGGCAAGTGGCACAGAGAAGATTTCCTTTCAAAAGGGAACGGATTTTAGTGTTGATAACATTATTGAAGTTGAGGGTAAGCAGTTTTTGGCTGGCAAAGTAATTCGTTACGCTGCTGGTGGAGCCGTTCTTTCATTGGAAAAGCCAAAAAGCGAATATGGTGGTTTAGAAGCAGATGCGGATCGGCTTTACGTGCTGCCCATGGAATGGGATTGTCGTTTATATAAAGGTAGTGAAGAGGCAAGCTGCTCTAGTGACGCTGCTGTTGCAGCTTACGCGAGGTTATATAAAAAATATAAGGCTGAATGTAAATATCAGGGAGAGCAATAATGACGAACCCCAATGAAAACCTTTCAACCTCGCAGGCGATCAAGGATTTAATCAAGAACTACGAGGGCAACGTCATCCTGAAAGCTTCCACTTTGAACGGAGAGGCCCATCCAACCGTTGGTTGGGGGCATTATAATGATCCGGAAATCGCTCCAGGAACAACAATTACGGAAATCCAGGCGCAGGCCTACTTTGATGCAGACATAATTAAGTTTGAAAATTTTGTAAAAAATACTGCAACAATAGCACTAACACAAAATCAATTCGATGCTTTGGTGATGTTTGCATTTAATACGGGTGGCAAACCCAATAGCAAAATGTGGCAGGCAATTAACAACGAGGATTTTGAACAAGCAGTATATGAGTGGTCTGAATTTAGACTCTCGGAGGGGCCTCAGCGAATAAAGCCTGGAACCATAGCGCGTCGCAACGATGAAATTCAACTATTTGAGTCTGGTGATGTCGCGAGGGATGAGAATTACAATGACCGAGTGAAGTTATATAAAGAGCTTGTTGCCAATGGCTATAGCCGGCAAGACGCTGTCGAGTTATCCAATGGCATGATACGGGATTCGTACGGAGAAAACTGTTTTCCTGCAGGCATTCAAATTACCATGTGGGATGGTAGTAAGAAGCCTATTGAAAATATTAAAGTATCTGACCGAGTCTTGTCATTTGATGCCCATGGAAATCTCCATGAGGGAAGAGTTGTAAGGCTTTATAGAAACTCTACCGATCATTTTATACGTTTAGATATACCGGGCGAAGAGCAGCCAGTACATGTGACGGAGGGGCATAATTTTTTAACTGCTAGTGGAGATTTTAAGCCGATTGGCTCTATCATAAGAGATGGGAAGGCTGAAATTGTTCGGGACGATGGCAAGATTATAACGGTTGCAGCCGCTCGCGTTAACTATAGCAGTGGAACTGCGCATTTATTTGATCTGTCGCAATCTGCGCATGTTGCGGGCAATTTGGCCCTTAAGCCCATTCCAGAGCAAAGGTGGCAGACTTACAATTTTGAAGTGGAGAACTACCACACCTACATTGCGCAGGGAGTGCGTGTGCACAACCTTTCGGCGGCTGTGATTTCTACCGGCCAAGATTTTCAAAATAATCTTCTTATAGAATTGCTGGAGGATTGGGGAATTTTAGAGGAAGTAGAAAGTCAGTTAACCATCATCAGAGACGACAATAAAATTCTTGCTGTATTGGTGAATGAAGATACGCAAGCATCAGTCGATGGCACAACGTATGTCATAAAGAACGTTGTTAATGCTGTGGAGGCCGCTGCCGATGCAGTGGCAGATTTTGTGTCTAACTTGGTTGATTCGGGTGTTGCCTGGTTTAGCAACCCTAATGGGGCACAGTTAAGCTTTGCCTCATGGTTGGCTACCAATATGGCGGATTTGATTGAGGGCAACCTAGATGTTGACGATGCCATGATCAGTCTTGCCAAGCACTTGGGGCAAGACTATCTCGCGGATTTCGTCTCATCCAGTGTTACCGATGTTGCGGGGGCAAAAACAGTTCTGACAGATGTATTTGCCGAACTGGGTTCCGAGATTCCATGGGCATATGCAGATGCGGTATATACGGCGCTCGGACGTATGGCACTAGACTTTGTTGTCAGCGGCTTTGATGCGGAGCAAGCATTAAAAGCTGGCACTGCGACCATTGCTGGTGCAATTACGACCACCTATCTGACTTCGCAGGGTTGGAGCAACACGCAGGTTGGTCCAGCGGTTGCTGCCATTACTACGGCTATTCAGGGGCTACTGAACTCCGGTGATTTTGATAGCGGTGATTGGGCAATGCTGGGAGTTCAAGTTGGCATTGCCGCAGGTTCGGCAGCCGCAGGCACTGCGATTGCCTCTTATATTTTGAATGTTAGCGTTTCTACCGGCAACCCAGTGGCTATTGTGGCGGCTGCTGTTGTGGCATTTATATCTTCTACAATTGTTTCAAAAATCTACTGGGGGAAAGTCTTCAAAGAAGGTGAATTTGGCAACCCCGAACAGGTGCTAAACTCCATTTACCAGGTTCAAGATATTGTGGTGAATGGCCAAACAGTAAAAGCTTTGGTCGCTGTACATCCGCAGGGTTCAACCATCATCGCCGAAAATATCTCCTATATTTTGGGCAATACGGGCTCTGACGTTCTGGTAGGCAATGATAATGCTGGCACAATTTCTGCGGTCGCTGGGGCAGATTACCTTGAAGCACGTGGTGGGGATGACAATCTGCTTGGCGGCGATGGTAACGATCACCTGAATGGCGGCGATGGTAATGATATCCTCCAGGGGGACTCTGGGGATGATAATGTATTTGGGGAAGCGGGGGCTGATACTATCATTGGCGGTGCAGGCAATGATTTCATTCATGCAGGTTCGGCTGACGATGTGGCCGCTGGCGGCGACGGGAATGATTATATTCTCGCTAGTGGCGGCAACGATGCGGTCTCTGGTGATGCCGGCAATGATACGCTGGATGGCGGTTATGGTAACGATAGTATCATCGCGGGCACCGGAAACGATTTGGTCCTAGGTAACCTTGGTAATGATGCGATCAACGGCGACGAAGGCAATGATACCCTTTTCGGTTCCGAGGGTAACGATCAGATTTATGGTGGTGATGGAAATGACTTCGTCGATGGTGGCGAAGGTATTGATATGCTTTATGGCGATGTCGGAAATGACCTTATCGTCGGGGGCGATGGTGACGATTTCGCCGATGGTGGCTTAGGCAACGACAATGTGCTTGGGGGTAATGGTAACGACGTTATCCTTGGTGGTATGGATGCCGATTATCTCGCAGGTGAGGCTGGTGATGATTCGCTGACGGGGGGCTTCGGGAATGATATTTTAATCGGTGGCATTGGGGCAAACGCGCTTGATGGCGGCGACGGCAACGATGTTTACATCGTCAGTGCAAGCACCAGTGACCAAAATAATATCATCGTGGATGTCGGATCAAACGGTGATACCGACACACTGCTTCTGACTTGGCTGTCGCAGGCCAATGCCTTGTCAAGCCTGACACTTCTGAAAGATGAAAATGATCTGGTAATTTCACATAGCGGGCGCATGCTAGCAACCGTTACGGATCAATTTGCTGTAGCTGGAAATGGAATTGAGCGTATTGAGCTGTCGAATGGTAACTTTATCAATCTTTCTTCAGTTACCTACCATGCCACTTCTAATCTTGGTTCATTCTCAGTAGCTGCCAGTAATGCCAGCAGTGTAGCCGCTATGGTGGCTGAACGTGAAACCTCGATTAACGAGAATCTGCTTAGTCAAAATCTTTTCTGGAATGATACCTTCCTCGATAAGCTATCCCAGCTAGCCTATAACGAGCAGCTGAATGACGAGACGGTATATCGGTATTATAACGGCTCTGAAATTGAATCATTCAAGCGGGCGCGAAGCAAATTTGGTGGTCACTACAAGGTCTACAAGCTTGATGTGGCCGGTAATATGAATGGCACGGAATTTGTTCGCCTTGAGTATGCAATTCTTGATGTTGAAGATCAAAGCGCTGCAGCTAGTTTCGGCAATAGCGAAGCTTTAATGGCAGGGCCATATGAAAGCTTCGTGAACGGTGCGACGATTGTTTACAGCACGTTTGGCGGCAAAAGCATTCAGGATATCGTTGTGAATGGCACCGTTCTTTCAACCAGAGTGGCGGGTGAGAGCACTCTCTACACTGCAGGCAGCATTGTTTACGGCGCAACGTATGCGCAACGTTTTGCTGCTGGAACCAAGACTACCTCAGATATCGCTGTCAAGAAGCTAGGAAGTGACTTGTTAGTGGGTGGTTATTGGAATGAAGTTATCGATGGTAAATCCGGTGATGATGCCCTAGTCGGCAATAACGGTAACGATACCATCATTGGTGGTGATGGGAATGACTGGGGTTTTGGCGGTGACGGTGCTGACTCTTTGCTAGGCGGCAATGGTGATGATGTGCTGTTCGGTGATGCGGGGAACGATATCATCGCCGGTGGCGCAAATAATGATGCTATTATGGGCGGAGGCGGAAACGATACGATTGCAGGCGATACTGGTGATGATTGGATCGATGGTGGTGACGGTACAGATTATATAACCGGCGGTGACGGTAATGATGTTGTACTTGGTAATGCAGGTAACGATATTCTTTTTGGTAACGAAGGAAATGACGTTATCCAGGGGGGTGATGGAAATGATAGCCTAGATGGCGGTAACGGTAATGATACACTAATTGGTGGAAATGGGCAGGATACGTTAAATGGTGGTGCTGGAGATGACCGTGTAGTCTTTGACTCGGCCGATGGTGATGTAACCTTTAACTTCGCTACCGGTACCTATCAAATCGGTGTTGCAAGTAGCGCCCAAATTCTTAGCGTTGAACAAATTACAGCCTCATCAAATGATGATACGATTCATAGCGGTGTTGGAGCAAATTACATCGATGGTGGGGCAGGCATCGATACGGTTTCGTATGTTCATTCCACGAGCGGCGTTACTGTAAATCTGGCAACCGCTCAAAATTCAGGAGGGTTTGCCCAAGGTGACGTCCTTCGTAACATTGAAAATGTCATGGGATCCAATCATGGCGATTATTTGATTGGAAACGCGCAGTTGTCCCTTTACGGCAATCTTTTTGGACGCCTCATTGGCAGTAATACCTCTTATTTCAAAAATGCACTTTTCGGCCTTGCTGGGAATGACACCCTTATTGGTGGCCTAGGTGCTGACTTTATTGATGGGGGTGATGGTACGGACCAAGTTTCCTACAGCAATTCTGCAACTGGAGTGAATGTCGATCTGCAAAACTTTTTATTCTCTGGTGGTGACGCAGAAGGCGACTACTTAACGAATGTCGAACACATTATTGGGACTTGGCAGAACGATACAGTGATTGGTAATGCGGCCTCCAACATCATTCAGACCGGGGGTGGTAACGATTTCATTAATGGTGGAAATGGTAATGATACCATTGCTGGCGCTGCAGGTGCCGATACAATCAATGGCGGACAAGGCATTGATCTGGTGACCTTCTTTGGCTCAGCTGCAGCGGTTAACGCAAATCTCACTACCAGTACATTCTCCGGTGGCGATGCAGCAGGGGACGTCATTACAAATGTCGAGAATTTAGAGGGGACCGCTTACAACGACACCTTGATTGGCGATGCCAATAATAATCAGCTCTCCGGGGGCGAGGGTAATGACCGCTTGGAAGGCAATGGTGGCCATGACGTTATTTATGCTTGGACAGGCAATGATACTGTACTGGCGGGCGCTGGAAATGACTTTGTACTGGGCGATGATGGGATTGACTCTGTTGAAGGTGGAGCAGGTCTCGACACCCTCTTTGGGGGCGCTGGTAATGATATCATCCGCGGCGGTGATGATAATGATTTCATGATTGGCGATATGGGCAATGATTCGCTCTATGGTGATGCGGGCCAAGATTCCATCTTTGGATATGACGGCGATGATTACATCGATGGTGGCGTCGGTAACGATGTGTTGGCGGGTGAAATTGGAGCGGATACCATCTTTGGCGCGGATGGAGATGACATCATTTACTCGGATATTGTGTTTTCTTCCGTACCGGTTGCTTTCGGTAACGACTCAGTAGATGGAGGGGCTGGCAACGACTTGATTCGCACCGGTGGTGGTAACGATACTATCAGTGGTGGGATTGGTAACGATAGCATCTATGGTGACGATGGCGATGATGTTATTACCGATCTCTCAGGCGATAATTTAATTAATGCCGGTATCGGCAACGACTTAATTACAGGTGGCGACGGTAAAGATACTATCCTGGGTTATGGAGGCAATGATACCATCGACGGTGGTATCAATGACGATCAGCTTTATGGTTTGTTAGGAAATGATAGTATTATTGCAGGTGCAGGTCACGATAAGGTCTATGGCGATAGCGGCGACGATTTAATCCAAGGCAACGCTGGGAATGACTTCCTTGATGGTTGGACGGGTAATGATACAATCGATGGCGGTGCTGATAGCGATACCATAACCGGTGGTGACAATCATGACTCGCTCAGTGGCGGTGACGGTAATGATTTGATCTACGGAGATCGACAGTTGGACGCAAATGCGTTGCCAGGAAGCCCATCAGCCATTCTTGCAATGATAGATAATAAACCTGCTGCCTACGACACATGGGGCTTATTGTATCAAGGGCCGAATTACACGCTCAGCCAGTTGCAAGCAGCATCTCATGACATGCTAATTATTAACCCAGCAAAGTTAACAGTAACTGGTACACCTAGTAGTGAAGTATCTTGGAGCGATACCGAGATTAATTCGATTCAGTCTACCGGTAAAATGGTGCTCGGCTACGTTAACACAGCTAAAATAAATAGTTTCTGGACCCAATGGGATGCTTCTTGGACCAGCAATGGAGTAGCCAACGGTGCTCTAACGGCAGCTGGCCAGGCTGTTTCTTGGCTTGGTGATCTTGATGGAGGTTTCATTGCAACCCGTGAAGTGAAATATTGGGAAGCGAACTGGCAGCAGATCGTCTTTAATCGTATTGATGCCATGATCCACCAAGACTTCAATGGTACTTTGTTAGATGACGTTTCGGAGTTCTTTGAGCGTCGCCTTGAAGGGCTGACACCTAATACACAGGCTTATATCGATAAGATCTCAACTAACGCAATTGCGATGCGTGATTTCGTTGTGGCAATTCGCCAGCGAGCAGATGTAACAATGGCCGCTAAGCTTGGCATTGCAGTAAATCAGCTAACGGATGCAACACGTTTCCAACTCTATGTCAATGGTGCACCTTACATGCTACATGACGCTCTCAATAACGGAAACGTTCCGATGGACAATATTCCTTCTATTTTGTCCCACCCTCAATCTGTCAAATATCTCGAAGCAATCGATGGGATCGTTGTTGAGAATTTTTTTGCACGCGGTAGCACTGAGTTTATTAACTACACAAAAGCACTTTATGGTAATGATACGCACAATATTGCATTGCTTTCACTAGATACTGATCAAGTGACCGAGCAGCAGCGCCTAAAGATAATCAGTGATGCGGTTAATGCGGGCTTCATGCCCTTTGCGACTGAGAATGCATCCTATGATACGCTTAATAATACGTTCTTGGCTGAGCTTGCTAATGCAACGTCCGGTGTTGCAGGAAATGACACTATAACTGGTGGCTTAGGTAACGATACCATGGTTGGTGGTGCTGGTAATGACACCTACTTTGTTGACTCAGCAAGCGACGTGGTGACTGAAAATATCAACGAAGGTACGGATATCGTTAACAGCTCGGTGACCTACACGTTGGGCGCCAACGTTGAAAATCTAACGCTTACCGGTACGGCAGCAATAAACGGTACCGGAAATGTGCTTGCAAACATATTAACTGGCAATAGTGGTGCTAACAGCCTGTCTGGTGGTGACGGGGCCGATACAATCGATGGTGGCGTTGGCAATGACACCATGATTGGCGGGCTAGGTAATGATACCTTCTACGTTAATGCTACGGGCGATGTTGTGACCGAAAATGTCACGGAGGGTACTGATACAGTCATTAGCTCCATTACCTACACGTTGGGCGCCAACGTTGAAAATCTAACGCTAACAGGCGCTGCGTTCTTGAACGGTACCGGCAACGTGCTCAATAACGTTATCATCGGTAACAGTGGTACCAATACTTTGAACGGAAATGGTGGCGAAGATACGCTTATTGGCGGTGCAGGTGGCGATACCTACTTCGTCGATTCAGCTGGTGATGTGGTGATTGAGAATCTGAACGAAGGCATCGACAATGTCATGGCTTCCATCAACTACATGCTCACCGCCAACGTGGATAATGTTACCCTTACCGGGGTGTCCAATATCAATGCAACAGGCAACGTCATGAACAACTACATGACGGGTAACACCGGCAACAACGTGATTGATGGCGGCGCAGGTAATGATACCATGCTGGGTGGTCTTGGAAACGATACCTACTATGTCGACTCAGCCAGTGATGTGGTGACGGAGAATGCGAGCGAAGGCACGGATACCGTAAACAGTACGGTAATCTACACCTTGGGTGCTAATGTTGAGAACCTTACGCTCACCGGCTCGGCGAGTATTAACGGCTCTGGCAACGCCTTAGCCAACAACCTTATTGGCAATAGTGTTGCCAACTCGCTCTCGGGCGGTGATGGCAACGATACCATCAACGGTGGCGCGGGTAACGACACTATGTTGGGTGGTCTTGGCAACGATACCTTCTATGTCAATGCGACTGGCGATGTCGTGACGGAAAACGCCAGCGAAGGTACCGATTCGGTTATCAGCTCCATCACCTATACCTTGGGTGTGAACGTTGAAAATCTGACCTTATCGGGCAGCGCTGCTATTAACGGCACTGGTAACACACTCAACAATGCCCTTACCGGCAATAGCGGGAACAATGTCCTTAATGGCGATACGGGTAACGACACCATGGCCGGTGGTCTAGGCAACGATACCTACTACGTCGATGTTGTAGGGGATGTGGTAACCGAGAATGCGAGTGCTGGCACGGATTCGATTATCAGCTCCATCACCTATACGTTGGGTGCTAATATCGAGAATCTGACGCTAGCTGGTACTACGGCCCTCAACGGTTCGGGCAACGCCCTGAATAACGTACTGACCGGAAATAGCGCTATTAATACCCTCACAGGTGACGACGGTAACGATACGATCTACGGTGGTGACGGTAACGACACCCTGTATGGTGGCATTGGTAGTGATTTGTTGGTTGGCGGCATTGGCTCGGATTACATGGATGGCGGCGACGGCATCGATACGATTTCCTACACAGGCTCAACCACTTTTGTAAGCATCGATATGGCATCCAATAATTATTGGAGCGGCGATGCTTCCTGGGATTTAATCTATAATGTCGAAAACGTGATCGGTTCCGATTACAATGACTGGATCGTTGGCAATAGCGGTGCAAATGCTCTGGCGGGTGGCCTAGGCATTGATACGCTCACGGGCGGTCTTGGCAACGATACGCTCGATGCCGGCGCCGGTGACGATCAACTTGTTGGTGGCGATGGCGACGATCTGTTGATCGGTGGCGCAGGCTCCGACTATATTGATGGTGGCGCTGGTCTCGACACCGTTTCCTATGTTGGTTCCGCGGCCTGGGTCAACATTGATCTGGCGAATAACAACCAATGGAACGGCGATGCTTCCTGGGATAATATCCTGAATGTTGAGAACGTGATCGGTTCGGCTTATGGCGACCAAATCACCGGCAGCAGCATTGCCAACGTACTTAATGGCGGTGCCGGGGCAGATACATTGTATGGGCTGGCTGGGAACGATTCCATCTACGGCGATGAGGATGGCGACATTATTATCGGCGGTGCAGGCAAAGACGTACTGTACGGTGGTACGGGTGCCGATGTCTTTAAAATCCTCGCGCTGTCGGATTCAGCGGTCGGCAATGCCGATACGATCATGGATTTCGTTCAGGGTGTCGATAAGATCGATATCAGCGGTCTCGGGTTCACGGGCATCCAAAACACGGCGACGCCGACCGCAGGCAAGCTTGGTACTTATGTGGACAGTGGCTGGACACACCTGACGGACGGTAACGGGTTTGATATTGCGATCCTGGGTAATCATGCCTTAACGCAGGCCGACCTAATTAACACCTAGGTTGCTGGAGAATCGGAGTAAGGCTTGACGGGGGAGCGCAGCGAGACTGCACTGGATGTACTGAGAAAACAACTACGACCCGTGATGTTTCATGTCGGCGCGGTGAGTTTCTTTATCAATCTTCTGGTGCTTCCGGTCTCACTTTACTCGTTGCAAGTGCTTGATCGGGTCATGGCCACCGGCAGCTTATCGACGCTGTTCTGGCTAACCCTGATCATGCTGATACTTTTCGCAGTATCGGGAGCATTGCAGTATCTGCGCAGCATCATGCTGCAGCGGGTGAGCGATTGGGGGCATGAGAAAATTACCCTAGCGGTGCTGCCCATTACCCTGCATACGGCAGCGGTCAATGCCAAGGGTGGCTCACAAACACTACGCGATGCCAACTCTCTCAAGCAATTCTTGAGTGGTGCCGCTATTTCTACCCTGATGGATGCGCCATGGACGGTATTATATCTGGCTGTTCTGTTCATCGTACATGCGATGCTGGGGTTCCTCGTCACCGGCGGCGTGGTCGCCTTATTCGTGCTGGCGTGGTTGAATGAAAGCTTGATGCGCCTCCCACTAAAGCAAGCCGGCTCGCAGCAATTAAAGGCTTATCAGGATATCGAATTCGCCACCCGCAATGCTGATGTTATCGAGGCTATGGGCATGCGCGATACGCTGATTGCACGCTGGTATACACTGCAGGCCAAGGTGAATGCGCTGCAAGGGCAAGCATCGGGCCGATCGGCGGTGATTCAGGGCGTGACAAAATTCGTACGGCTAACTATGCAGATATTAGTTACCTGCGTGGCCGCATGGCTGGCCATTAAAGGCGAAGTTACGGTCGGGGCAATTATCGCCTCGTCGATTCTTTCCAGCCGTGCTTTGGCACCATTTGAGGCCGCTATCGGCAGCTGGAAAGCGATGACCGACGCACGCGGCGCTCATGCACGCTTACAGCAAGCGCTACAAACAGAAACCCGTAACGAAGGTATTTCATTGCCCGCACCGCAAGGGGCGCTGTCGGTCGAGAATCTCTATTACGTGGCCGCTGCTGGCCAAGCGCCAATTCTGCGGCAGGTAAGCTTTCAGGTAGCGCCTGGTGAATGTCTCGGGGTAATCGGTCACAGTGGTTCAGGGAAATCCACCCTGGCACGGCTGATTACAGGCATCTTGCGCCCCGCCAGTGGCATTGTGCGGCTGGATAATGCCAATGTCTTTACTTGGCCACGCCAGGAATTTGGTAAATTCACGGGTTACCTGCCGCAGGATGTGGAGCTGTTTGGTGGCACGGTAAAAGATAATATCGCCCGCTTGCAGGACGATGCCGCCGATACCGATATCGTGCAGGCCGCTCAGATGGCCAACGCCCATGACCTTATCCTGAGGCTCCCGCAAGGTTATGAAACCGATATTGGGCCGAATGGAGCAAACCTATCGGCAGGCCAGCGCCAACGCATCGGCTTGGCGCGTGCATTCTTCGGCAATCCCCGACTACTAATCCTCGATGAACCGGATGCCAGCCTGGACGATACGGGAAAAGCTGCATTAGTCGAGGCGCTCAAGCATGCCAAGCGTCAGCGCATGACGGTGATTCTTATCACCCATCGTAAATCGCTGCTTTCCTGTACCGATAAAATACTGGCGCTGAAAAACGGGGCGGTCGAATCCTTTGCTGCAACCGAGCAACTGATGCGCCCAGCGCCGCAATTAAAACTCGCTACGCCGGAGCAAGTATGAGCCGTATTCACCGTGCATGGAGCTTTACGAAAGAGCGGATTATATACGTGGTGGCCTGGATACGGTGGATAATAAGCCAATGCTGGACGCAAGCCCGCCAGCTTACCACCCGCAAGATAATGCTCTACAGCAGGCATTATGAGCATCTCCCGTGGGTAAAGAAACTTCGTGATATGGCGGATTTCATCGTCACTACCACCTGCAATCGTGAATACAAAGGTAGCAATGAGGCGGTACGTACGATTTATGGGCCACTGCGCATCAGCATGATCACCATGGTGATGCTTTTCTTTGTCATTTTTGTTATTGGCTCTCTAGCCCCAATTAAAAGTGCCGCGTTGGCAAAAGGCACAGTCGTGGTACTTTCCAACAACAAGATTGTGCAGCATCTAGAGGGTGGGATTATCCGGGATATCCTAGTGTCAGAGGGAGAGTTGGTAAAAAAAGGACAAACTTTAATTGAGCTCAATGATATCTCGCCCAAGGCTGCCCGCAATATTGCTCGCATTGAGCTTTACATGGCTCGCATTACCGAAGCACGTCTGATGGCCTTAAAACAGGAAAAAGACAATATGGAGATTGCGGCTGAGATTTTAGAAGCTTCTTTAGAAAATAAAGACCTGAAAAAGACCATCGCTACCCAACAGGATTTATTCATAACACAGCGCGACTTGCAGGAAGGCAAGATGGCGACGTTGAAACAGCGGATCGAGGAGTATAACGAAGAAATTACTGGTTTTGATGCGCAGGTTAAAAGCGCAGAAGCTCAATTAGCGCTGATTCAGGAAGAGATCGAACCGATGCAGCGCCTAGTTGCCAAACGCTATGCCACTAAGCCCCAGCTTCTTGCTATGCAGCGTAAAAAAGAAGAGTTGGAGGGCAATCGAGGGCAATATATCGCCAATATTGCCAAGACCAAGCAAAGCATTGGTGAGGCTGAACTACAACTCACCACGCTGAGACATGAATTCGCAAGTCAAATCGCCGATGAGCTTGGAGATACACAGGCAAAAATTTCTGACAATGAGGAACGTCTTGCCTCCGCCGCAGATATTATGCTCCGAACCACTATCACATCCCCTTATGAAGGCATTGTCACGGGTATGAAGTATCACACGGTCGGCGCGGTTATTTCTCCGGGCGAAGCAATAATGGACATCATTCCACAAAACGAACCACTGGTCATAGATGCTCAGGTTGAGCCCTCTGATATCGACGTGGTTACCAAAGGATTACATACACGTATCATGTTTTCAGCCTACAAAACGCGCAGTATGCCACATTTGACGGGGCAAGTAACCAGGGTTTCAGCAGATGTGCTTGCTACTAAAGATGTCCAGCCCGTCCATTATTATAAGGCACGCGTTGAAGTCAGTAGCAAAGAATTGGCGCGACTAAAATCGCGCGTCAATCTGTATCCCGGAATGCCAGTCGAAGTGTTTATCGAAACTGGCTCACGCTCCTTTATAGGTTATCTTTTTGCTCCCATTACCAGCAGCATAGATAGGGCATTTAAAGAAGATTAATAATTTTACTCAATGCGGAACATATCGGTCGTCAGATCGCTCGTTGTGAGACCCACTAATGTAATGGTTGAACGATCGGGGCCATAGATATCAAGCACTACAGCATTCTGTCCCTGATAGGTCGTATTCTGTGCGGCATCTATCATGGCCCGTGCTTTCTCGATTGTGAAAGCCTGTGATGTGATGGGGGCGACCATGGTGTTGTTGCTACTATAGGGCGTTCCCAAATCCCATAGATTTCCGAATGATAACAGATCCTCACCCACCTTAAAGTCGGTAATCACATCCTGATAATTCGGCATGTTACTGCCATCTGCTGCAGTGACGCGCCCCATACCCGGTGTAAAAAATTGATCAACGCGCTCTACTACCGGTGAAAACACGAATATGTCGTTACCATTCCCACCACTCATGATATCACTGCCTGCACCGCCGGTGATGCGGTCATTGCCGTCAAAACCGAATAATTGCTGGTCTACGGGCGCAACCATTCCATTGTTACTTGTTTCCCGCTTGGCCGTTAAAAAATCATTCTTCCCCGTTCCTTCTAAAAGCGAGGCATTACTTACTAAAATAATGCCATCAGTAACTGGAGGAGGTGGGACAAAAATAAAATCATTTGCTTCAAAAGTGACGCCATTTGTCGCTGTAAGGATAAGCTGCGACCCAGCATAAACGCTGGAGCCGTTGATCATAATTTGGTCAAAACCTGCACCAATCCCAGTAGCGCCGATTGCCCGCACATCAATTTTATCTTCCCCTTGTACAAAATCATGGATCAGATTTTCATAATTCTGGTTGGGTTTAGACTGCACTGAATACACATCATTTCCAGCCCCGCCCCAGTAATGATTGCCCTCTGTATAGTCGATGTAAATGAAATCATCCCCGGCGCCACCGTGGATAGAATCTACCCCAAGGCCGCCTGAAAGTGTGTCATTGCCATCTTCGCCAGAAAGCAGATCGTTGCCGTTCTCGCCCTTCAGGTCATCATTCCCAGTCCAGCCAAAAAGCGAGTCGTTTCCATCGTATCCGAAAAGGCGATCATTGCCTTGGTCGCCCCCTAAGAAATCATCTCCAGTGCCACCTTCTAACCAATCGTCACCCGTCCATGCAAAAATCGTGTCGTTTCCAGCATCACCATATAGACTATCGGTTCCCTGTTCACCCATCACCAGATCGTTGCCGTTGCCACCAAAAATCCGGTCATCGCCTTCCCAGCCAAACATATTATCGTCGCCGTCATCGCCACGCAGGCTATCATTGCCCCAATCGCCACCGATCAAATCGTTGTCACTACCACCAATCAGGGTGTCGTTACCGTACCAGCCCCACAACACATCGTTGCCATCATCGCCGGAGATGCTGTCATTTCCTTCATTACCAAACAACATATCACTTGCGAACAAACCGAAGATCTCGTCGTCAGAATCTGTTCCAAAAATTGTGTCGTTGTTAATTGTGCCGGTAATAATTGCCATGGCTTATCCCTTTTATTCTGACACGAGCATAGACTATTTCTCATACAAAATCACGACTGCACATACAATCTTAATTGAACCGTCATATCCGATTTAAATACGATCCGATTAGAAAAGCTCGTTTGGGTCTACGCCAGGCGGTAAAATTTTTGGATATTCAATGGTTTTTTGCGGTGTTGTGGCGGAGGAGGGTGTCGCTTCTTGAGCATATTCACCCTTTTTCGAGTTGCCCGCTTTTATATTGGTAGGTGCGGTAAACTCTGTATTGGGAATGGCACTGCCATAACCTAGTGCTGTGTAGAGTCGCACTAGGTTATCAGCGGCTTCGATTTTAGACTGTACATAGTTGGTTTCAGCGTTCAGTGCGTTCTGTTCAGCATTAAGTAGGTCAAGTTGTGGCGCAATACCATTAAGATATTGCTCACGTGCTACCTGTGCTGCCTCAGCCTGTTCTTGAGCCACCTCGGCAAATAAATCCTGTCGCTCAAGCTCTCTAAGATAACTAAAATAAGTAACTTCCACCTCTTCTACAGCCAACAATACTGTTTGCTTCAGACCGTAAAAAGCCTGAGCCTCGCGTGCTTCCGCTATGTCGACCTGTGATTCAATTCTGCCGAAATTTAACAGAGGCAACAAGGCGCTAAGCGTTATATTCCAAGGGGAGCTACTGCCATACACGCCAGAGTCTGCAGTGCCAAAAAATCCTTCCAGTGTTAATTTAGGAAAATAACCGGCAAATGCAGCGGCAGAAAGTGCGGTCGCTTGAGCCAGGCGACGCTCGGCGGCTTGGATATCAGGGCGTCGCTGCAACGTGGCTATAGGGGTTTGGCCAATTAATTGTGCTGGTAGGATTGGTATTTCACCTGGCGTTCTCAATAGATACTGGAGGTTGCTGACCTTTTCGCCAAGAAGTACAGTCAGGCGATTCATTGCAGAGTAGGCTGCAGCATCTATTTGTGGTATCCGAGTGCGTGTATTTTTAAGTTGAGCGCTAGCGCGAAGTACATCAAGTCTAGTCACTACCCGTTCATTATATTGTGCTTGTGTGATTTGAACAGTACGCTGCTGAAGGCTAATATTCTGTTCAGTGAGCTCGCGCTGTTCCTGGAGGCCGCGCAACTGAATATAATTTCGAGCAACCTCAGCAATTAACTGCAATTTAGTAATCTCTTTGTCAGCAATTGCAGCTTCTGTTCCAGCGACCGCAGCTTCCGTGCGACGACGGTTTCCTCCAAATACATCAATTTCCCAGGATCCATTCAGGCCATATTGCTGGGTATCATCAATGGTATTACCAAGTGCTCCACCCAATGTACCGCGAGAGCCTCGTGCGGTAGCATCGATCTGTGGGAATAAAGCAGACCTGTTGAGGCGTTCATTGGCGCGCGCTTCAGCAATGCGGGCTGCGGCAATTTTTAGGTCGTTGTTATTTTCGAGAGCGGTGTTGATGAGCTGGTTTAAATTATCATCATTAAATTGTTTCCACCATCTCATGGGCGGGGTAACATTGTCATTTGGGACAGGTAGCTCTTCCTCAATGGCTACCCATTGCTCCGCTGCCTGCAGTTCTGGCGGCGTGTAGTCGCGGCCCACAGAGCATGCGCTTAAGGCCAGAGCGCTAGCACTTAATAACAATATCCCCCGTACCATGAAGGCACCATCCAATCGCCATAGTTTTGTAATTTTTTAAATTAACCAACGTTTTAGTTTCTGTCTTCAGCAAGTCAATGTTGCCGGTCAAAATGATGTAACGATTTTAGGTAAATTCTTTAGTTAATCAGGGCGTGATTTGCATGCGCTGGTACGACTTATTAATATGTATGCAGCGCTAACGGTAGTGAGGTTGGTAAATGTGATATTTCTTTTCGTATTACGCCATAGATATCAAAAGTATGTTGTTAGCATTTACGGCTTAGCGGTATCTATTCGCGGGTTTCTATCGTTGTCTCGCGGTGGCCGCTCACATTGCGAATTTCTTGCCTGCCTCCGTATCCTTTCTCAATTCGATGGGTGATGCGGCCAGAGCCATCCTTGATGTATTGGCGGTTGCCGATGCCGGGCTCGATGGTGCCAGTGCGGCGGCCGCTGGAATCCTTTATCACTAAGTGGTCGCCTATCCCTTGCTCAACGGTTCCGATGCGTTTGCCGCTGGCGTCGCGTCGGATTAGGCGATCGCCATAGGATTTCTCGACGGTTTCAACGCGCTTGCCGGAGTTGTCTCGTACGACGTAGCGATCTTGCGCGTGCGCGGTGGTGCAGAGGGAAAGCAATGTAAGGGTAGCAAGTATGGTTTTTGCGCGCATAAAACATCCTTTTTTAGGATGATGCTCGAATAGCCGTTAGAATCAAGTGAAAGACGCTATAGCAGTGATTTCAGGATTTTCGCGGGGTTGGCCTTCAGCAGGCGTGTAATTTTCAGGAATTCAATCACATCGAGCCGGCGCTCACCCAGTTCATACTTAGCCACGAATGATTGCGGCTTATCCAGTTCCTCGGCTAATTGCTGCTGCGTCATCCCCGCAGCCTCGCGCGCAGCGCGCAATGCAGCGCTGAGTTTGGCGGATTCTTTGGAATGAATAGTTTTCTTCACGGGTGCTGCACAAAGGATTGGATATGTTGTGCAACCAGAGCTAATCCTGCTTTCGGATTATCCCAAAACAGGATGCTTATATGCCGCAAAACAGCAGAGTGACCGCTAAAACAGCCCGCTACATTAAACTTGGAGGCGGTGGTGGATGGGAAGCGCAATGCCTCAAAGAGGGCACGATGCGGCTGGGATATTATGAAGTGCCGCATGAGCTAGGCCTCAAGCGTGACAAAGAAGCCATTAAGAATATCTATAAAGATACGGCTGGCTCAGCAGGGTCTGCCTCTGACCATGCACGCCAGGTAGTGGATTTTTATGACCCATCGCCGGATGTGCTCTGGATCACCTTTGCTGATGGGCATTTATGGTGGGCGAAGGCTACCCCGGAGATCACCTATTACGGCAATGACCCTGCAATACATATCGAGGGTAGCCGCGCGCGCAAAACGGTCGATGGGTGGCATAAGGCTAGTTTGGGGGGCAAGGCCCTACGGATACTTGACCTGAATGGCGACCTTACGAAGACGGGGGCCTATCGCGGTACCATGTGCGACCTGAAGCCCCACATGCGGGATTATGTGCTTCGCAAGATTAACGACGAATCACTGCCAGAGCTGGTTGAAGCACAGGAAGCCATGGCCAGCCTGCTGCATGCCGTGCAACGGATGATTGCGATGCTGCACTGGCGGGATTTTGAGCTGCTGGTGGAACTCGTCTTCAGCCATAGCGGCTGGCAGCGTGTCAGCGTGGTGGGGGATGGGCTGAAAACCACCGATATCGAACTGCTGCTACCGGTCACCGGCGAGCGCGCCATGGTGCAGGTGAAATCACAAACATCGCAGGCACAGCTTGATGAATACATCGCAGCATTTGCCCGCTGGGATATGCAGCGATTATTCTACGTTTACCATACGCTGAATGATGCCATGGCGCTTGATGTGGACGACCCACGCGTGACTCTTATCGGCCCTGAAAAACTCTGCACCATGGTACTGCGCGCCGGGCTGGTTGAATGGCTCATGGGCAAGGTGGGCTAAAAAAAGCTTTTCATACTCAGATCACTCAATTATATTAGGGATCTACTTTTCAGATCTTGTTTTTAGTGTTCGGAAGCTGGTGAATGTGGTCGTGGGGTCTGATTTGTAAGAGGTAAGGTAGATTGGCACGAACGGAGTGCGAGCAGCGAGGCTTGAAGGCCATCCTGAGTAATCACCTGGATTTATTCGAATAAACGGTTTGTAGCGCAATGCTGTGTTGCGCGGCTGATTGTTCGTGTTTCCAGAGAGGAGCTCATTATGGAAACTTCACGTCACGGTGATATTGTTCACCGCCCCATTTCTTCACTCAAACCCAACCCCCGCAATGCGCGTACGCATAGTAAGCGCCAGATTCGCAAAATCGCCAATAGCATCGACGCATTCGGCTTCATCGGTTGTATTTTAATCGATACCGGAGGTACCATCATTGCCGGTCATGGTCGCCTTGAAGCGGCAAAGCTGCTCAAGATGGAAACGGTACCAACGCTCACCATTTCGCATCTGAACCCTGAAGAGATTCGTGCCTTAATGATGGCTGATAATCGCCTGGCCGAGCTTGCAGGCTGGGACGATGGGATCCTTGCTATCGAGTTTCAGGATCTGATGAGTACAAATCTTAAGTTCGACATCACGCTGACTGGCTTCGAAGCACCACAGATCGATATGATCATCATGAAGCAACGCGCGGCTGAGGATGAGGAATCCGGCGATCAGGTATTCATGGATGAGAGCGATCCAATCGTGAGCCGCCCCCGCGATCTCTGGCTGGCCGAAGGGCACCGCATCTACTGCGGCAATGCGCTCGAGCCAGAGTCCTACGTTAACCTCATGCAGGGTGATGTGGCGGATGTCGTTTTCACTGATTATCCGTACAACGTAAAAATTTCAGGCAACGTGTCCGGTCTCGGCAAGCATAAGCATGGCGAGTTCGCGATGGGATCGGGCGAGATGGACGATCCACAGTTCATTGATTTCATGCGCACCGCTGCCATGCGTATTACTGAGAATGCACGCGCAGGAAGCATCCACTTCCTGTGCATGGATTGGCGTGGGGCCGATAAGCTCATGCAGGCATCGCAGGGCGTTTACAGCGAGTTGAAGAATATTTGCGTGTGGAACAAGGATAAGGGCGGCATGGGCGCGCTCTATCGCTCGAAGCATGAGTTCGTCTTTGTTTATAAGCAAGGCGATGCGCCACACGTGAATAATATCGAGCTCGGCCGTCACGGACGCAATCGCACCAATGTGTGGGATTATCCCAGTGCGAACAGCATGATGAACCGCGACGGCGGCATGCTGACCAAGCACCCCACGCCGAAGCCCGTGGCCATGGTTGCTGATGCGATTCGTGATTGCTCAAACCAGCGCGACATCGTGCTCGATCCGTTCGGTGGTGGTGGCAGCACCCTGATGGCGGCGGAGCGCACCGGGCGCATTGCGCGCATCATGGAAATCGAACCACGTTACGTAGACGTGATCATTCGCCGCTGGCAGCAGAAGACCGGTAAATCGGCGGTTCTTGCCTCGAGCGGGCTTCCCTTCGATGCCGTGGCCGCTGCGCGCGCCATTGAGGCAGGCAAGGAGGTGCAGCATGGCTAAGGATTATAAAATCGGCCGCGGCAAGCCGCCTGCGGACAAGCAATTCAAGCCAGGCCAGTCGGGGAATCCGGCTGGCCGCCCCAAAGGCAGCAAAAACTTCAAAACTGACTTCATGGAGGAATTGCAGGTCAAGATTGAGATTGCCGAATCCGGGGCAAAGCAAACCGTTACCAAGCAGCGCGCGCTCATCAAGCGCATGATCAACGCAGCACTGAGCGGCGACGCCAAGCATGCGGATATGGTTGCTCGTCTTACCTTGAGCTTCACTGAAGTGGATGATGCAAAAAGCAATGAGCAAATGAGCGAGGAAGATCTCGCACTGCTGGAAGCCTTTATCCAGGGGCAGCGCGGGGGTGACAATGCATAGCATCCAACACCTGCCTGCTGAATTCAAGCGCAAGGCCCTTAACTGGGCCTTGCGTGAGGATTTTCGTGTTTTCCTGCGCAAAGCCTTTCATGACGTGCATGGGGTTCCACTCGCGTGGAATTGGCACCATGACGTGATTTGTGACGATCTGATGGCCGCTTATCGCGGCGAGCAACGTCGTCTCATCATCAACGTGCCGCCGCGCTCGCTAAAATCCTTCATTTGCAGCGTTGCATTCCCGGCATGGCTGATGGGGCGTAACCCGCGCATCAAAATCATTGGGGTCAGCTACGCGCAGGACCTGGCCAATAAGTTTTCGCGTGAGCAGCGTATGTTGATGATGCGCCCCTGGTATCAGGAGGCATTTCCAGATGCGCGTATTAACCCAAAGAAAGCCGGTGAAGGCGAATTCGAGTTGCTGGGCGGTGGTTTCCGCCTGGCAACCTCGACTGGCGGCATTCTTACCGGCCGTGGGGCGGATCTGATCATCATCGATGACCCCATGAAGCCGCAGGATGCGCTTTCCGAAACCATGCGCATGAATGCCAATAACTGGGTGGATAGCACGCTGATGACCCGCCTTGATGATAAGCAGCGTGGGCAAATGGTATTGATCATGCAGCGCCTGCATGAGGAAGATACTACCGGCTACCTGCTTGAGAAAGGCGGATGGACGCATCGTAGCTTCCCAGCCATTGCCCTTGATGATGAGCATTGGCAAACCGGCGGCGGCAAAGTCTACACGCGCAAGGCGGGTGAATTGCTCCACCCCTCGCGTGAGCCAAAGCAGGTGCTCGATGATTTGCGTCGTGACCTGGGCCAAATGAACTTCAGTGCCCAGTACCAGCAGATGCCGGTGCCGTTCGATGGAAACATGCTCAAGAAAGAGTGGTTCCGCTATTATGACGGAGCCCCCTCGCAATCGCAGCGCTTCGTCATGAGCGTGGATACGGCCATGAAGGAAGGTGCCGATAATGATTGGACGGTCATCACCATCTGGCAGATGGAAAAAGACGCCTATTATCTGGTGCACATGACCCGTGAAAAAATGGCATTTCCCAAATTGCATGCCACCATTCGCTACTTGAAAGAGGTTTTTAAGGTACGCACAATCCTGATCGAAGATACAGGCTCTGGCACTGCACTGATTCAGCAGCTGCGCTTTGAAAACATCTACTGCCACGGCGTGAAGCCCGTGGGAGATAAGGTTGAGCGTCTCGCTACTGCCAGCATCGCGTTTGAGCAGGGTCGCGTTTATTTCCCGGCCCATGCGTCGTGGCTGCCCGATCTTGAGCGTGAATTGCTCGGCTTTCCGGCCACAAAACACGATGATCAGGTCGATAGCATCAGCCAATACCTGAACTGGGCGCTCACGGAGGGGCGCTATGTCGTAGGTTATGCACGCGCAATCGGCATGTACTGAGCAGATTCCATTCGACTTCCCCTGCACGGCAAGCATTCGTGGTGGCAGGAGGTTGATATGGATAAAGGCTTACAAAAGCGGCTTACGGCACTGGCAGCGATGGATCGGGATGCGCTGCTGGCAGAATGGGAGCGCCACTTTAAAACGCAGCCACGCAATACCCGACGGGAGTATCTGCTGGCAGAGATTAGCTACCACCTGCAGGCCCGTACGCTGGGAGGCATCAGCACGACGATCAAGAACAAACTAGAGCGCATGGCTTTCGGTGGGCAGTCACAACACCAGGGTAAGTTCACCATGCAGCCTGGCAGCCGGTTGGTGCGTGAGTGGAATGGCCGAGCGCACACCGTGATCGTGCATGCGGACGGGTATGAGTATGAGGGCGCACGTTACCGCAGCCTTTCCAAAGTGGCGACCGCCATCACGGGGGCCCATTGGTCAGGGCCACTGTTCTTTGGAATCAAAAAGCAGAAAGGATCCCATGAAAAAGCCGCCTAAGATCCGCTGCGCGATCTATACTCGTAAATCCCATGAGGAAGGACTGGAGCAGGAATTTAACAGCCTCGATGCACAGCGCGTCGCCGCCGAGGCGTATGTACAAAGCCAGATGCATGAAGGCTGGGAGGCATCGCCAACATTGTATGATGACGGCGGCTATAGCGGTGGCACCCTGGATCGCCCAGCCCTGCAACGGCTGCTCGCAGATATTAAGCGCGGCGAAATCGATGTGATTGTCGTCTATAAAGTGGACCGGCTCTCGCGCTCGCTGCTGGATTTCTCCAAGCTGGTGGAAACATTCAATGCGCACAACGTATCGTTTGTATCGGTGACCCAGCAGTTCAATACCACCAATTCCATGGGTAGGCTGACGCTTAATATACTGCTAAGTTTTGCGCAATTCGAGCGCGAAGTAACGGGCGAGCGCATCAGGGACAAATTCGCCGCCTCCAAAAAGAAGGGCATGTGGATGGGTGGCCCCATCCCGCTGGGGTATGATGTACAGCATCGCAAATTACTGGTAAATGAACCAGAAGCCGATCAAGTGCGGTTTATTTACGAGAAATACCTGGACCTAAAATCCCTGCATGCGGTGAAGGATTATCTCAATACCCACGGCCATGAGCCCAAACGCTGGCTCACGCCTGCGGGAAAGGAGGCAGGGCCCAAGCGCTATTGCCTGCAGAGTGTGCGCACCATCCTGTCCAACCCCATCTATGTCGGCAAAATTAAACATAAGGAGAAAATCTATGACGGGGAGCACCAGCCCATTCTAGATCCGGCACTCTGGCAGACAGCGCAGGAGGTAATGCAAACCAACTCGGTGGCACGTAGATCACCGCGCAATCACGACCATGCAATCTTATTCAAGGGCAAGGTTTTTGATGCCGCTGGTCAGCTATATGGCACCACCTACACAGGGCGCGGCACCAAACGCTATCATTACTACCTCAACAAAGTGACCAAGGCCCGCATCAGTATCGGCGAGCTGAACGGTATCGTTAGCAATGCCATCCAGGGCTTGGATATCGCAGCGGCAGCGCTGAGCGTCCCCGGCGTCAGCCATCTTGAACTGGCCGGGCGCTATCAGGGGGCGGTTGACAGAATCCTCACCCAAGCCCTAGAGCGCGTTGTCTTGCACGAGGCATCCGTGAACATACTCATCAGCAAACAGCAGCTTATCGCTATCCTGCAGCAGGCCCCATCTAATGCCGGCAACGCAAATCCATCCGCCATGCTAACCGCCATGATCGACCACCCTGAAACCATTGAGCTGACTATTGATGTGGCCTTCCGCAGCTATGCCGGGCGCAAGATTGCCTTCAGCACCAAGCGTGGAGTCGTTAATATTCAGCAGACAAAACATGACCAGTCGCTGGTGACTGCAATCGTGCGGTCCTACAAATGGAACAAGATGATTGATGCGGGCGAACTGGCATCAGCTGCCGACATCGCAAGCAAGGAAAAGGTCGAGCGCACCTATGCCGGGGATGTGCTCCGCCTCAAATATCTGGCCCCCGAAATCGTGACCATGATTATGAATGGCACCCAGCCACGCACCCTGAAAGTCAGCCAACTGCTACGCCAGCAGCTTCCGCTGGATTGGGAAGCCCAGAAGCGGCTTCTTAACATCGCCTAAATCCCATCGATTTTAACGCTATCAAAGCAAAGTATGGGGGCAGCCGAATTTCGGGTTTGAGAGAATCGGCCAAATCGACCCCTAAAATGCCCAAAATCCTATCTCTGTGCCCCCATAGTCCAGAGCCATAGCCCGCTGAGGCCCGCAGAACGTGGGCGCTTTTATGAATGTGGGTGGAGAGAGGGGAATCTAGCTTTGGAGATTGGTGGAGCATAGCGGAGTCGAACCGCTGACCTCTTGCATGCCATGCAAGCGCTCTACCAGCTGAGCTAATGCCCCATTCCAAGCAAAATGGACGGCCTACTTAGCCAGTTTCTTTTACCAGTGCAAGCATTCTGTGAAACCCTTGTCAGGGTTGGGGAAATCACCATATAACGCTGGCGCATTCGCAGCCCTGCGCTATAACCCTCGGGTCTGCATAATGAAGGATTCGTGACGCATGGAGTGGCTGCATCAAGCAATTGACTGGCTGGTTGGGTTTGTTCACCAGCTTGGCTATTTCGGAATCTTCCTGATGACGTTTGTGGAATCCACCTTCGTTCCCATTCCGGCGGAAGTCACCATGATCCCCGCGGGCTATCTCGTGCAGCAAGGCAAAATGGAATTCTTCCCGGTGCTTCTGGCCAGTATCGTGGGCACGGTGGCGGGCGCCTATTTCAATTATTGGCTGGCCAAAAAATATGGCCGTGATCTGTTCATCCGCTACGGGAAATACCTGATGATGACGGATGCGAAACTTGCCAAGCTCGACCGCTTTTTCCAGAAGCATGGTGCGATCTCGACCTTCACCGGTCGCTTGCTGCCGGGCATTCGCCATTACATTTCGTTCCCTGCAGGTCTGGCCCAGATGAACGTGCGCTCATTTTTGACGTACACGGCACTGGGCGGCGCGATCTGGATGACGGTGCTGGTGTGCCTTGGCTATTACATTGGCGAAAATCAGGCGCTAGCGAAGAAATACCTGCCACTGATCAAGCTGGCGATGCTGACCATCATGGTCGTGGTGGGCACTTTCTATGTGCGCCGCGCGATCCGTCGGAATAAGGCGGAGGCGGCAGCGTCGGCGGCCACCGATAAGCAGACCCCGCCCACTCCGTAGCGGTCGGTGATAACGGCGATTATGACCAGTGCCGTGCCAGTTGATAGGTGATGAAGCTGGCACCATACGCCAGCGCCATGAGGTAGCCAAACGCTGCCAGCATCATTTTCGTGCTATTCGTTTCACGGCGTATGACCGCTAGCGTGGAAATGCATTGCGGCGCAAAAATATACCAGACCAGGAAGGATAGCGCAGCGGGCAGGCTCCAGCTCGCGGCCAGTGTGGTGGCGAGGCTGGCGTCGCTCTGACCGCCCACGGCGTAGACCGTACCAAGGACCGCTACGGCCACTTCACGTGCCGCCATGCCAGGAATCAGTGCGATGACCATTTGCCAGCTGAAGCCAATGGGCGCAAATAGCGGTGCAAGGAGCTGGCCGAGTTGCCCGGCATAGCTGGTCAGGATAGGGTTGGCGGCGCCGTCTGGTGCAAGTGGGAAGGTGCAAAGCAGCCAGATGGCAATCATCACCATAAAAATCGTGCTTCCTGCGCGGCGCAGGAAAATACGCGCGCGTTCATACAGACCCAGTGCCAGATTGCGTAGCGCGGGTAATTTATAAGTGGGCAGCTCCATCACGAACCCATCCACCGCTGCGCGAAACACAAAACGTTTCAGTAACCATGCGACCAGCAGGCCAGATACCAGCCCCGCCATGTAGAGGGCGAACATCACCAGCCCCTGCAGGTTAAAACCGCCCAGCACTGGCTTCGCAGGAATGAAGGCCGCGATCAGCAGCGTGTACACGGGCAGGCGGGCCGAGCAGGTCATCAGCGGTGCGATGAGCATGGTGGTCAGCCGATCGTTGCGCTGTTCGATGGTGCGTGTGGCCAGGATGCCGGGAATGGCACAGGCAAACGACGAAAGCAGGGGAATGAAAGCCTTGCCATGCAGGCCCACACCGCCCATGAGCCGATCCAGCAGGAATGCCGCGCGCGCCATGTAGCCGGAATCTTCCAGCAGCAGAATGAAGAAATACAGCACCAGGATTTGCGGCAGGAAAATGACCACGCTACCCACCCCAGCGATGATGCCATCGACCACAAAGCTCTGCAAAAGCCCGGGCGCAAGCTGCGTACTGGCCCATGCCCCCAGCGCGGTCGCCGCGTTGTCCAACTGATCCATCGGCCAGGCGGACCAGCTGAAGACCGCTTGAAACATCAGGAACATGAGCGCCACTAGTACCAGCAGCCCGGCCACAGGGTGTAGCAGCACCCGATCAATCGCGTAGGTGCTGACTGGCGGGGTGCCGATGCGGATACCGGCTTCATCTAGTAGCTGCAAGGCAGTACGGGTTAAGTGACGCAGCTGGGTAGCATCCGGCGCGTGCCATTCGGCGGGCGAGGGACGAGGGACGAGGGGGGCGTGGGTGGATAGCGTAGCGGCGATGGTCGTGAGCAGGCCATCGAGCGTGCCATGGCGCACCGCCACAGTGGATACCACCGGTATGCCCAGCACGGCGCTCAGTTTGTCGCAATCAATCGCGAAGCCGCGGCGTTGCGCGAGATCAAACATGTTGAGCGCCAACACGGTTGGAATGCCAAGCTGCTTTACTTCCAATGCAAAGCGAAGATGCAATTCCAAATTGGTGGCGTCGGCCACGAAAATCAGCAGGTCGGGCTGGCCTGCATCGTGCTGGCGGCCCAATAGAACGTCACGCGTGACCGCTTCATCCGGACTGCGTGAACGCAGGGAGTAGGCACCCGGCAAATCCAGCACGCGAAATGGCGCGCCTTGCGCGGTCACCGCAAGACCTTCCTTGCGCTCAACGGTAACGCCGGCATAATTCGCGACTTTCTGGCGGCTGCCCGTGAGGCGGTTAAAGAGGGCGGTTTTGCCGACATTGGGGCAGCCAACAAGCGCAACAAGCGGAAAAGATGCCTGCATGGGGTATTATCGCTGGATTGCCACGGCAATGCGCTCGGCATGAGCGCGGCGCATGGCAACGGTGCGGTTGCCGAGGCTTACGGCAATGGGATCGCGGCCGAGTGGCCCTTCATGCAGGATACTGACCTGCTGGCCTTCCATGACCCCCAATTCCTGTAATCGCCGTGCGGTGTGATCGTCGCCATCGATGCGCTCGACACGTGCGACATGGCCACGTTTCAGGGTGGAGAGGGGGACGATTTCCATAGGCCTCCAGCTAGTGCAAATGCGAACCATTTGCAAGGGACTTTGCCAGTCATCCGCGACAAAAAAGAATCGGAAGGCCTTGGGGAAAGCCTTCCGATAAAGGGGGGATACACGTCATGAACATTTAGGGTCTAAATGCATGGCTATCCCCATATAGGTGTCGAAAGAGGCCAAAGAAGGGCCGCATCGATTACAATTTTGTATAGTTATGCGGGATGCAATGCCCCGCGGTTAGAGAGTGACCGTGACTTCCAGCCCGGTGGGCGCATGGTCTGTCAGCGTGATCTCGCCGCGATGCAGGCGGATAATGGCCGCCACCAGACTTAAACCAAGCCCGGTGCCCGGTGTGCGGCGGCTATGCTCAACCCGGTAAAAACGACGGAAGACGCGCTGTTTATGCTCCTCGGTGATACCGATGCCCGTATCGCGAATGGTGACGCGCCCGTGTTGTTTCTGGGTTGGCGCGATGGAGACGTCAATGCGGCCCCCCACCGGTGTGTATTTGATGGCGTTGTCGATCAGGTTGGTGAAGGCCTGAAAGAGTAAATCTTTATCGCCGATGATGGGGCATGGCATGGCAGAGAAATGCATGGCGATGGATTTCTCTGCCGCCAACGGTTCATAAAGCTCGACCACATCATGCAGCAGCGGGTTAAGATCCAGCGCGCGCATGCCGGTGTGGCGTTTGCCGCTCTCGATGTTCGCAATACGCAATAAGGCCTGAAACGTGGTGAGGATGGCATCGCACTCCTTGGTCAGCTCACCCAGCTGCTCGTGTAGTTCCTGTGGGGCGATGCTATCGGCGCGGCCGCGCATGGTTTCGATATGGTTGCGCAGGCGCGTGAGCGGGTGGCGCAGATCATGGGCGATGTTATCGGAGACCGTGCGAATACCGCTGACCAGTTGCTCGATCTCGGCCAGCATGGTGTTCAGCGTTTGCGACAGTTTGCTTAAATCATCCCACCGTCCATCGAGCGGAATACGTGCGGAAAGATCGGCCGTGGTGATAATGCGATCGGCCGTGCCGACAATGGTGTTGATGCGTTTGGTAACGTAAAAGCTAATAAGAAAAAGCCCGACTGCCACGAGAAAAATGAGCAGCAGCACGGCCTTTGCATAAAATGGGTGCAACGGTGCGCCCGGCATGATGTCGAGCATCTCGAAACCGAGAAGCAGACCTGCCACCCCCAGCATCACGCTGAAAATCACAGCCAGCTTGGTCGACGACGATTCCCGGTGGCGAATGCTCTGCATGCGCCAGCACTAGCAGGATGCGGAAAAAACTCAAAAGAAAACCCACCCGAGCTAAGGGTGGGCTTTCGAAGGACAGGAGATAAAATCGTTAGCGGCCTTGCGAGGAACCCTGAGTACCGGGCTGGCGCATGTCCGGCGGCAGGCGATTCTGCGTTTCCTGCATGGCTTCACTGATTTGTACGGCGCGCGCGGTCAGCTTTACGCTGCCGAGTTGCGTTGCTAAATCCTCAAAAGACGTGCGGTTGAAGGTACGTTGCTCATCGATGGCGGCGGCATATGCCCCGGCTTCGAGATAGGAACGCGTGCCATCGCCATTCAGATCAAGCACGGGCAGTAAGGCCTGTTTCAGTTTGGGGTTGTCGCGCATTTCAGCCACCAGTGCCCGTCCGGCTTTGAGAAACCGTTCATACTGATCCGGGTCGAGGTAGGACGCGTTCACTTGTTGATTGAAAGTGCGGGCTTCGCCGAAAACATCGCCGGGCAGCGCATCGGTCACGCGCTTCACGCTTGCGGCGTTTGCAGTTAGTTTCGGCTCTTCCATATACGGCTTCATGGCGTCCAAAAACTTTTTCGATGGGCCATCAGGTTGGGTAGGCTCGTTTTTCTCAAAGCCTTTTGGCAATAGATTCACCGGCTTCGTACTCGGTTCCGGGTATTCTGCGATCTTGTCGCCGATCACATCCGGTTCGCGAATATGCGCGACTAAATAGTCGATGGGGTTAACCCCAGCGTTGGATGGTGAATCGCCTTCTGCCATCGCGGCTTTCGCTTTCTTTGCTACGCGCGCGGCATTATCTGCATGGCGGCGTATTTCAGCTTCTGTCATTGCGGGGGTATCGGCCATCGGGAATCTCCTTACCTATCGGCATAGATTCCCATAAGAGTCTGAAGAAATCGTTAAGCAGCGCTGGTGCTGGCCGAAGCTGGGTCCGAAATGGTATAACCCGCCCCGCGGATCGTGGTGATCAGCGATCGGGCAGGGTCGCTGTCGATTTTCTGGCGCAGGCGCGAGATATGGACATCGATCACGTTAGTTTGCGGATCAAAATGATACTCCCACACATGCTCGAGGAGCATGGTTCGGGTAACAATTTGATTCTTATAGCGTAACAAGAATTCCAGCAGTTTGAATTCGCGCGCTTGAAGCGGGATATTCTCGCCATTGCGGCTGACTTTTCGGGCCAGTACGTCCATTCGCAATGCCCCCGCGGTGAGCACTAAATCAGCCTGCGGACCATTACTGGTACCGCGACGGCTGAGCACTTCTAGGCGCGCCATGAGTTCCACAAAGGCAAACGGTTTGATCAGGTAATCGTCGCCCCCTGCTTTTAGGCCTTCCACGCGGTCATCCACCTCGCCCAAGGCACTTAAAATCAGTACAGGGGTGAGGTTGCCGGATGCACGCAGTTGCTTCAGCATGCTGATACCATCCAATTCGGGTAGCATCCGGTCGAGAATGATCACATCGTATTGGCTGGATTGTGCAAGGGCGAGGCCTTCTTTCCCATCGAGCGCGCTATCGGCATGGTGGCGATGTTCGCGCAAACCCTGCACCACATAGCGATTCACCTCTGGATCATCCTCGATCACGAGTAGGCGCAGGGCAGATTGATCGGCCGATTTGTTCATAATACGCACCTAAACAGATTCAATGATTTAGCGCATGTTACAAGTGTGTTAGCCGCCACGCAAGTGCTTGGCCGCGCAAAGCTTCACGAAACCTTCACAAACAAATGGCACACCATGCCGTTATAGGAGCCTGTAACGCAGAGCATCACTGGATAAACATGCATGAAAAATAATGAAAAAAGAGTGGTTCGCCGTCATACGGATGTAACAATCCTGTGTCAGGGTGATAGTCGGAAAGGACTGATCCTGC
>Ga0075157_10000430_pt1 | contig 34346 bp, 24 predicted proteins | sample JI81BgreenDNA_FD_70967 | JGI IMG/M metagenome (GOLD analysis project Ga0075157, IMG submission 70967) | Wastewater effluent complex algal communities from Wisconsin, to seasonally profile nutrient transformation and Carbon sequestration -... | ecosystem: Engineered > WWTP > Effluent > Algae...
GGCGAACGCCCCGGCGGTGTCGGGCTTTCAGGGCCCGGCATTCTTGCGGGGCGGTATGATCGCGGCCGCACCTCGGGCGGCGATGGCATCGTGGCACCTGCAGGTTTCGAACGCGCCGTCGGCATGGACGCTGCCGATCTCCTGATCTGGCGGGATCTGCTCCAGAAGCCCGGGCAGAATGGGCGTGTCACCAACATCGCTGGTGGTTAACGCGGCGGCCCGGATTTCCAGTGTATTCTCATCGATTCCGATGCGGATATTGCGCCAGTCGAGCCACGATTTCGCCACCGGTTCGCGAAACCGTGGCGAGGGCCGCTTCGTGCCCCCATGCTTGCGGGCATTCCACTCGCCCTCGACCTCGACCTTGATGACTGTGCTGTCGATCAGCCGGTGCAACGGTCCGCCTGATCCACGGTTGCCTGAGGGGTTCCAACCTTTCCTGTTCCTGGAATCTCGCCAAACGGAGCGGGGCAGTGCGCCCGCGGAGACTGGAGTCGGAAGTGCAGGGAAATCGGCGTGTTCACTGCGTCTCTGTTGTGCGGGCGCCCCGCCAACCCCCGGAAACAGGGCGGAATTCCGCACGGAGACGGAATGCCAATGATATCAGTAGTTTGGGTGGCGGTGGTTGCAGACGAGTTCGAACTCGTCTCCAAGCTTTTGCTTGAACAAGTTAGCCTTTTCATATACTTACGGGACATCCGTCAGATGTAATAAAGGGGTTTCTGCCGCTCGTGGGTTCCGAAAAATTGCGTTGCGTGGGAATGGCCGGTAGCGAAGCCGGTTGGAATGACCTCGAAACCGACTGGGAATGGCGACGTGCGCAGGGCGTCTCCACATTATTGAGTGCCGGCTGCCTGAGCTTCAGATGAGATTGCGCCTAACCAGGATAAGATTGTCGGCACGTGGGAAGGGATTGTCGTTGCTTGGGAAGGCGGATCTTTCGTTGCTGTGCGGGCCAGTCAGACATGCGCTCGCCTGAGTTCGCTTCGCGAGCGATCTGGAGTTTGTTCCGGTTGACCCCGGTCGCTGTGCAAGCAAACTGGGGTTTTAGTGGGGTCGCGCGTAGTGGTGCCGCTTCAAGACGAGCACCCTGCTCAAAGGCGGCCGTCATGAGCGGTGAGAACGGAATCTAGGACGCAGGCTTCCTAATTGAGAAATACAGAACGGGAATTAATGTCTTCGGGTGTCGCTCCAGAACTCCTTGACGCCAGCCTGCGCGGCGGTGCCGTTGGTGATAGCCTGGGCGCTGAGATTGAGTTCTGGTCTCTCTCGCGGATCAGGGCTGCATTTCCGGCCGGTCTATCGGAGTTGCCGGCCCACGACGGACGACAGGGCGCGATGACTGACGACACGCAGATGAGCCTCTTTACTGCGGAGGGCATCCTTGAAGCTTACGAGCGCGGGATCGAGCGCGGTATCTGGCATCCGCCGAGTTCTGTACATCTCGCACTCCTGCGATGGCTTCAGACGCAAGGGCAGCGGTCGAAGCATGTGACTGCACCGAACATGGGACTTTTGTCCGACCGCCGGCTCCATGTTCGGCGCGCCCCTGGCTTGACGTGTCTGAGTGCCTTGCAGGAGGCACAGACCTTGGGCGCACCCGCTCGAAACAAAAGCAAGGGCTGCGGAACGATCATGCGGGTAGCGCCGGTCGCGTTGATGCTTCCAGAAGAGATGGTGCAGGACTGCGCAATCGAGTGCTCTGCATTGACCCATGGACATCCCACCGGCCAGCGTGCTGCTGCAGCCTGGGCTCGATTGCTGCGCAACGTTGCCGGTGGTGCTGACTTAGAGACCGCTGCGGATGCGATCGCTTGGGACTTTGCCGCCTTGGACGGCGACGAGACATCCTCGGCGATCCGGTTAGCTCTTAGCGCGCCTCTTGATGGTGACCCAGAAACCGTCGAGACGCTTGGCGGGGGCTGGGTGGCGGAAGAGGCTCTGGCAATCGCCCTTTATGCCTGTTTGGCGGCTAAGGGCTTTGAGCAGGCGTTGCAGATTGCCGTCACGCACAGTGGAGGCAGTGACAGCACCGGTGCCATCGCAGGAAACATGCTCGGGCTTCTCTATCCTGATCAGGTCTTGAAGCATAGTTGGACCAAGCAGGTGGAGTGCGGTGACCTGATCAGCATGCTCGTTACGTCCTATTCCCGTGTTTTGCGGCTGACGCAGACGGCCCCGCCAATTCTGAAGGTCGGTACGGACTGAACGTAAAACACGTTTTGAACTTGTCACCGAGGAAGGAGCAGCGGCGCCGTGGCGCTCGAATTTATCGAACTTACGGTTCAAAAAAGCTCGCGTTCCCCGTCCATAATTTCGATTGTGTGTAGCAGGATGGACATACCAAAATACGACAAAATGTGCTTTAAATCGACACTTTCATTTTACGTATGGCTTAAATGCCCTTTAAAGGGTCCTTTAAAGGGTGCTTTAAACATTCCAACCGAAGCCGCCACTCTTTGGATTCATCGGCGGAGAAATTCTCCGCGCAACCAGTTAATTCTGGTGGCTAAAGCGGCCTTTGGCTGGCACCTTTCCGTTCACTGTAGCGCCCTTCGTCCGGCGAAAGTAAAGGAGACACCGAAGACAGCAGTGTAGCGGACTGATCTCTGGAGTCCCGGAGGCGTGTTCTCTGAGCAGAACACAGAGATCGTCACACAGGAAAGCGACTGTTGCGGATCTGGCCCGGTGGCGCGTTGCTTCGCGCGCAACCAGAGGTCGCCCTGAGAGCCGTCTAAATCGTTCCTGTGATTTTGGGCGCGCCCGACTGCAGCGGGATGCCCCTCCCCCGTCTGGAAAGTCAACGCGCGGGTGCCATCGGCACACGACCGGATCACCACACATTGGAGAAGCTCACATGCCTCGGTCTAAGAAACACAATACCGATCGCCCTGCTCGGGGCGCTGACATCCCCTATACCGATCACCTGAAGAAGGTCATCGACTTCGCCAATTCTGAACGCACTGTTCGGTCCGGCGGAGTGACAGAGACGCTCACCAACCTTGAGATCATGCAGCGCAAGCAGTTCGAGGCTGGCCTGGCCGGAAAAACGCTCGCACAGCGCGACTACATCGAGCGCGTTCATCGGGCGGAGCTCGCTCGCACCGCACATATCAAGGATCAATGTGAGCGCTGGAGTGTCGTCAAAGACGCGCATCAGAGGATATTTGATCAGGCAAAGGCGGCCAAAGCACCGATTCCGCGATTGCTCCCACATCCCGATGACATCCTCATCGACTGGTCGAACGGCGTGCGTATTGTAGGACCCATCGACGAAGAAGACTGGAAGCGCTTTGACCAGACGGTCCGCGTGCGCGACGCCCTCTTTGTTCAGCAAGCAATGGAGGACTGCCTTAATGGTGTTCGGCTGCTCGATCGACCAACCATCGGCGGGGCCGGGCTCTTGGGCTTTTTTCTGAACTCTACTTTGCCCCCGAGCCTTCGGATGTGTGATTACGCTTGGATGGACCGGACTGAGCGCCTTTCCCGGCTTTCTCAGCGAGACGTTCTCAAACGGTGCCGAGCAGCATGGTGGGCGCTGGGCGTGCGGGTTGCGCGTGGGAAGCAACTCGGAACAGCGGAGAAGCTGAAACCAATGCTTGCCGCGATGGTCGATCTGGCGCGGACCTGTCTGAACCAGAAGTCGGATCCCGCGGGATACGAGGACGCGCTTGAAGACTGTGCCTTTGCAATCCGTGAGTTTCATGCATCGGCTCCGCCGTCGAGGGGAATTTCCGGTCGGGACGCCGAGGACGTGGAGGGCGCAGCATGACGCTTTCCACCCCCGTGCCCCGCACCCAGTCGCAAATTGAGATGCGCGACCCAAAGTCCCTGCGGCCGTACGCTGGCAATGCACGGACCCATTCACCGAAGCAAGTACGCCAGATTGCGGACAGCATCCGTCGCTTTGGCTTCGTGAACCCTGTCCTCGTCGACGCGGACGGCGCGGTGATTGCGGGCCACGGACGACTGGCCGCGGCCCAGCTTCTCGGCCTCGCAGAAGTGCCAGTGCTACCCGTCACTCACCTCTCCGCTGCAGAGAAGCGAGCCTACATCCTCGCTGACAACCGACTGGCCGAGAAGGCTGGATGGGACAAGGAGATCCTCGCAATCGAGCTCCAGGCGCTGGTCGATCTGGACTTTGACCTCGAAGTGGTGGGGTTCGAGCTCGCGGAGATCGATCTCATCCTTGATGAAGATCGCCTCCGGAAATCGGGGGCAGAGTCGGAAGAGGCAGATGCAGTGCCGGTCGTGGCACCCGGGCCAGCGATCTCGCAGCCAGGTGATGTCTGGTGTCTGGGCGCTCACCGTCTGATCTGTGGTGATGCGCGCGATCCAAAGGCACTGGCAAAGCTCCTGGGCGAGGACGAGGTCGATCTGATTTTTACCGATCCCCCCTACAACGTGGCCGTTGACGGACATGTCGGTGGCTTGGGCAAGGTCAAGCACCGGGAGTTCGCCTTTGCCTCCGGCGAGATGTCGCCTGCGGAGTTCACCACTTTCCTCCGCGACGCTCTGGCACCTGCCGCCGACCGCTGCCGTGAGGGGGCCATCGCCTTTGTCTGCATGGACTGGCGTCACATGCGTGAGATGCTGGCGGCCGGCGATGCCGTGTTCCACGAGCTGAAGAACCTCTGCGTCTGGAACAAGACCAACGGTGGTATGGGCAGCTTCTACCGCTCGAAGCACGAGCTGGTCTTTGTCTGGAAGGTCCGGGAGGGCCGACATGTGAACAGCTTCGGCCTTGGCGACACTGGGCGCTACCGGACCAATGTCTGGGACTATGCCGGGGTGAACACGTTCAGTGCCTCCCGCGACGCAGATCTCGCGATGCATCCCACGGTGAAACCTGTGGCCCTTGTCGGGGATGCGATCCGCGACTGCTCCAGACGCGGCGACATCATCCTCGACATGTTCGGCGGCTCGGGCAGCACGCTCATCGCGGCGGACCTGGCAGGACGACAGGCGCGGCTCATCGAATATGATCCAGCCTATTGCGATGTCATCGTCGCGCGGTGGGAGAAGCTGACCGGAAAGCGCGCACTAAGAACATCCTGAAGCGCTGTCATCTATCAGATGCCTGCACCGGTCGGAGGGTACGCAAACCTTGACTGCGGGCGCGGCATGGCACATGTCGCACCTGCGCTACGGAAACACTGTCTCATACACAGCACGGGCTCAGCCGTTCAGGGCCGGGGCGTGACAGGATGATGAACCCTGGGAAGTCGGGGTCCAGGATGCCGCCCGGACGCGCGTTCGGGTGCTAGCACATGAGGAATTCCCGCCCCTCCATCATCCTGTCTTCCGCGATCACGGGGAGGCCGGCGGCCGGTAGCCGTGGATATGCCGGCAAAGCCAAGCGGATGCGTCGAACATCCGTCCGCAGGCCATGAATTTGGGGCCTGCCGGCACTCCTCAGCACTCGGTTGACCTGGCCCGGCAAAGGAGCCTGGTGGTCCAGGCCAAAGGAATGACGCGATGCAGATGGACCCAGTCATACGAACCCGACGCAAGGTATTCCGCGAAGCAGTGGCTTGGCTCAATGCGCGCGCTCGTGAGATGAACGGCCCGCATGCGCGCCAGGTCTTGAACTCTGCGACATTTGTGTGGAGTTGCGAGAAATTGCGCGTGTTCGACCCGGTGACGGGCAAGGCTGGCCGGACCGGGATCGGCCCGGACGACCCATCCTTAGCGTTCGTGGACCTCGAGGCACCGCAAGCCGCAACAGTTCCGGACGTCCGGTCTTGACCGATGACCGCCCTCAGCTTCTCCGTGCCAGCCTGATCGGCGGCGCGGTCGGCGACAGCCTCGGTACCGAGATCGAGTTCTGGTCGCTGAGCCAGATCCGAGATCGGTTCCCGGATGGCCTGATGGATCTGCCACCGCACGACGGCATCGTCGGCGCCATCACCGACGACACGCAGATGACGCTCTTTACCGCAGAGGGCATTCTGGACGCCTACCGGCGTGGAATCGACCGCGGCATCTGGCATCCGCCAAGCTCGGTGCACCACGCGCTCCTGCGCTGGCTGGAAACTCAGGGGCATCCATCCCGTCGTGCCGGGACCCACCCCGGTCTGATCACCGACCGCCGCCTGCATGCCAGACGCGCGCCGGGCCTGACCTGCCTTTCCGCTTTGCGCGCCGATGTGCAGATCGGTGAGGCGGCCCGCAACACCAGCAAAGGCTGCGGCACCATCATGCGCGTGGCGCCTGTCGCGTTGATGCTGCCGCGCGACATGGTTCGCGGCACGGCTATCGAATGCTCTGCGCTCACTCACGGGCATCCGACAGGGCAACGCGCCGCCGCCGCCTGGGCCGAAATGCTGAGGGACGTCGCGGAGGGGTCCGACCTGGCGACAGCGGCCGAGGACATATTGCAGCGTTATGCCACTGGGTCGATGGAGCGACGTCACCAGCCATCAGGCGCGCCCTGCATGCGCTGCGGGACGGGAGACCCGAATCCGTGGAAACCCTTGGCGGCGGCTGGGTCGCAGAAGAGGCGCTCTCTATCGCGCTTTATGCCTGTCTCACCGGGGAAGGTTTCGAGGGCGCGCTGCGCATCGCCGTCACGCACAGCGGCGACAGCGACAGCACAGGCGCGATTGCTGGCAACATGCTGGGGCTGCTGTATCCGAAACAGGTCTTCCGTCATCGTTGGACGGCTCAGGTTGAATGCCGGGGCATCGTCGATTTGCTGGTCCAGGCTTATGAGCGGGTCATTTGACAATCGAGATCACCCGGATTGGCTGGACCTTCTCGCGGATGATCCCGGCAAGACGTCACTTGAGGTTGAATGTTCCAGGATGTGGTGGGCTGCGTGAGGGGTGTTCGCGCGTGGACAGCTTCTGAGCCTGAGGGAAATCAAGGGATTGATTGCGGACGTTAGGGATTTGGGAAGGGTTGTCATGGGGGGCCACAAAAGACTCCGGCGGGGAAGTGTCAGGATGGATTGACAGATGTAGTGTCTATCAACTTTGATGCGGGGAGGTTCTGGTTGAGTCGCGTTGGGGTTGCGGGTGGAGGACGCGTGGTGGATGGGGTGAGGGGTTTGGAGCGTGGGACGATTGGAACGGTGGGGCGTTTGGCTTTCCGGCTGGTCAGGCCGAAAGCACGCGACGCCCGGCATGGCGATCCCGGCCCATGCAAGCATCCTGAAGCTCGATCCGAGGGCCTATCGGGCAGCGACGCTTTGGTGCGTCGGGATGTGACGCCGGGTCGGATGGATTGGCCGACTGCAACGCTTGGCCGGGCTGGGTTTGGTGGGTTGGCACCCACGCTATGCTTACTGGGTTCTCGTGTTGGCACAGAGAAGTGCACGCAGCCGCAGCGGCTTCGGAAATGGTGGGTTGGCACCCACCCTTCGCTTGTTGTTGGCGCCTACCCTTTTCTCCTGCCAATAACGTTGCACGGCGACTGAAATGGGTAAAAGGGCACTTATTGTATCTGTACTTCTCATTTTTCTAATTATAGCTGATTTCTACTTCGTATCTTTCTTGGGTAGGAAATGGCAGCCAGACGAAGAGCATGTTGCGGACTTTGCGGCGTCTCTGGCTCATTCAATCGATGATTTCTCAAAATTGAAAATTTCAACCATACCATGCGATGTAGTTGGTGAGACCTTGTGGTACAGCGCAAAGATGTGTGCCGAATATCTCATTACACCGAGAAATTGCGAGCAGCCCAGTGCCACAATCCGGTATATCGGGCCGGAACCTACTCTTCTCCGCATGTTTGTGACTGCCCGCGAGTATTACATTAGGGGGGCACGCATAATCGCGGTGGTCTCAAGTCGGGGTCAAATTTGCTCAGTGTACGGTGAGAATCGGAATGAAAATTGAACCTCTAATAGCGGCACGCATTTCGCAGCTTGCCTACATTTCTGACAGTGTTCAAGTCGGAGACGTTGTGTTGTCGTCTTATGAAGTGGTAGCAACCAGAGTCGAGACCACCACTGGATTTGAAGCGGTCGCCGTAATAAGTTTCGATGGCACTCTTATAGTTGGGTTTGCGGGCACCGATACGGGATCCGCCGTCAGCTTATATCGGGATGGAAAGGCAGACATCAGTTTGGGTATGGGTGCTCCTGCAAGAGCACGTAGCCAAGTATTGGAGGCCGCTGATTTTACAAACGAGGCGCAAGTAAGGGCTAACGAATTTTATCAGAGGCAAGTGGACAGCAATGTCATTGGACAATGTCGGCAGGCAGTTGTTGTTGGTCACTCCTTGGGCGGAAATCTTGCTCAAGAAATAGTAGTGGGGATGAATTCCATTGTTTCCGGAATTGCGATAAATGCGCCAGGCATAAGCGGCTTGGCTGGTGGCCTATTGGAGATCTTGGGAGCTCCGATGATCGGAGGATTTGATGTCACATACATCTATCCAGAACGCGATGGGCTTGTTGGGCAACCAGTACACAGCAACGGATTTAGGATTTCCGAAAAAGTTGTGATTGTTAAGGGTGCTGTTGGTCATGGTTTGGACAGCATCATAGCTGCACTCCAAGGTGCGTCGGACGGACGGAGCGACGGCGGCGGTGCAACCGGCGAATGGGGTTCTGAGCTTTCCCCGGGCGATTCCATTCGTGACGCTGCTAGTGCCATTGACGACCTTCTTGACAAAGGGGGCGCAATCCCCGGTACGATTGGCAATGTGATCAAGGCTGGTGCCAGCTCTCTAGCTGGGGTGGTCGATGCCGGGGTGAACTTGATCCAAATGGCACTTGGTGCGTCCCAACGGCAAGGCAATCAGGGGCAGCAGATTGGTAGCAACGGCGACAGTGCGGCAGACCGAAACACTGGCTCTGGTGGCGGGGCTGCTCAATCGGGACAAGCCGCGGGTACTAGTGGAAATAGCATTGGGGGCCAGAGCAGTACGGTTACCGGGAATACAACCTCGCAGACGACCTATCAGTCAGGAGGCCAATCCCATACTGCAACGCATGTGACAGGCGGCGGCGGCGGCGGTGCGGACTCGGGCCAGGCGGCGAATCCGCCGATTGACCGCACAGCGCTTGAAGACCGCCGTCCCGTCCTTCTGGACCTCGACGGCAACGGCGTCAAGATCGTTCAGTTCCAGAACTCCACCCAATTCATGACCGGGAAGGACGGGCTTCAGCACCGCTCCTCCTGGGCCGGGACGGGCGATGGGGTGCTCTTCTACGACGCCGGGAACGACAACCAGATCACGGAGGAGCGCGAGTATGTCTTCACCGAATGGAACCCGACGGCCTCGGGGGACCTTGAGGCGCTCCGGTCGGTCTGGGACACGAACGGCGACGGCAAGCTGACGGCGGCGGATGCGGAGTTTGCTAAGTTCAAGGTGCTGGTGACGAATGCCGATGGCTCGACATCGGTGATGGCGCTGGCGGCGCTGGGGATCACCGAGATCAACCTGACGGCGAACACGGTGAACATCGAGCTGCCGGACGGGTCGGTGATCACAGGGCAGACGACGTTCACCCGCTCGAACGGGACGACGGGGACGGTGGCGAACACCACGCTGATGGCGGACAGGGAGGGGTGCCGGGTGGTCGAGGCGGTCTCGACCGATGTGGGCGGGAATCGGGTGCTGACGCAGACGGGGTATGATGCGGACGGCGGCGTGGCGTTCAAGGTGACCTCGGTCACCAGCCCCTCCGGCAACGCGTCCATGCGGCTTTATGACGACAATGGCGACGGGGTGACCGACCGGGTGCAGCGGATCGACAAGGTCACGAACCCGGATGGCAGCAAGGTCGAGACGGTGGTGAACCGGGTGGGGGCGGACCCTGCAACGGCAATCCTGGTGAACCGGACGGTGACGACGACAAGCGCGGACGGGAAGGTCATCACGATCGAGAGGGACTCGACCGGTGGCGGCTGGTTCGACCGGCGCGAGGTCTGGACGACGAACGCAGATGGCAGCCGGACGGAACTGGTGCAGGACCTGGCGCAGAACGGCGCGGTGATCCACGGGCGGACGGAGACGGTCTCGGTCAACGGGCTGGTGCGGTCGGAAGGCACGGACCGCGACGGCAATGGCGCGGCGGAGACGGTGGAGAGCCATTCCATCGTGATTGCGGGGGACAATAGCCGAACTGAGGTGGCGGAGATCCGGAACGGCAACGGCACCCTCAGGGCGGGCGAGACCGAGACGTTCAGCGCGAACGGCAAGGTGCGGTCGGTCTCGTTGGATCTGGACGGCGACGGCGATGTAGACCGGCTGGACCTGATGTCGATCACCGGGGGCGCGGGGACGGCGACGACCTCGGTCCAGACGGTGAAGAATGGCGACGGCTCGACCCGGTCGCAGACGACGGTGGTGCAGTCGGCGGATGCGCTGACCAAGACGGCAAATGCGGATGTGGACGGCGACGGCGACATCGACGTCACCACTGTCGACCAGACGGTGATTGCCGGGGACGGGAGCCGGGTCAGGACGGTGACAGCGACGAACACCGATGGCTCGGTCAGAAGCACGGTGAAGGAAACGCTCGGCGCGGACAAGGTGACGGCGGAGACCTGGGTCGACCAGAACCAGGACGGCATCTTCCAGGCGACGGACCTGGTGCAGTCGGTCACGGTGAATGCGACGACGCAGGCGCGGACCGAGACGACCTGGGCGCGGAACCCGGATGGGTCGGTCAAGGCGGTGAGCGTGGCGGTGACGAGCGCGGACGGGCTCGTGACGACGACGACGGTCGATGCGGATGGCGACGGCGATACGGACACCAACGTGTCGGACATCACCACGGTGTCAGGCGGCGTGGCAACGCGGGTCGTGCAGGTCATCAACCAGAACGGCGGTCTTCGGAGCCGCGAGGTGACGACGACCAGCGCCGACGGGCTGACGGTAACACGGACGGTGGACGTCGACGGGAACGGGACGCTGGACGGCAAGACCATGTCGGTCCTGGTCCTCGGCGGCGATGGCAGCGTCACCAAGACGGTGTCGGACTATACCGGAAACGGGACGACGCTTCTGTCGCGCAGCACAACTTATCAAAGCACGGATCGAAGAACTTCGACCACGACCGTCGACGCAAATGGGGATGGCTTCACCGATCAGATTGTCCAGGCCGTCGAAGCGACAAGCGGTGCGAACACGGTCACGACCACGAACTACTACGCCAATGGCGCGATAGCCGGACAGACAGTGGCAACAGTCAGCGCAAACGGGCTGGTGCGAAGCGAAACCAGTGACGCCAACGGGGACGGCGTGAACGAGACCGTGGTCACGGAATCGATGGCCTTGAACACGGATGGCAGCCAAACCCGCACGGTTGATGTCAACAACGGGGATGGCAGCAACCGGACCCTGTCGGTCAGTGAAGTCAGCGACGACGGCTTGGTGGTCACCTCGCGGGTTGACGCGAATGGCGATGGGGTCTTTGAAAGGGTCACCACCGCGACCACAGTACTGGCCGCCAATGGCAGCACGACCCAAACCGAGGTAGTCCGGGACGCCAACGGGGCCATGCTGTCACAAGGCCAAACGACCGCAAGCGACGACGGGTTGATCCAGATCCAGCAATCCGACGCTGATGGCGATGGAGATTTTGACCTCGTTTCGACCCGAACGACCACTTTGTTGAATGACGGTGGCACCTCGGTTTCGACCGAGTTTCGCGATGCGGCCAATGTGTTGCGCAACAAGACGGTGACGACAACGTCGGACGACGGCAGGTCGGTGACTGTCACGGTCGACATCAATGGTGATGGGTTCACGGATCAGCTATCTACACGGGTGATCGCCAGCGATGGGATGCTGACGGAAACCCTCACCGCCTATTCTGAAACCGGGGCCTTGATCAGTCGTGAGCAGACCATCGCTAGCGATGACGGCTTGATCAGCAGCAAACTCTGGGACCGAGATGGGGATGGCCAGTACGAGCGGCGAACCGAAGACGTCACGACCCGAAACGCAGATGGTTAGGTCACACGCACGGCCACGGGGCTTTGCCAGAACGGATATTCCTATGCGCGCTCCGTAACCACAACCAGCGATGACGGATTGACAATCAGCCGGACCGACGATCTGGACGGCGACGGCACGACGGACCTGTCGACCTATTCCGCAACATCTGTGGCTGCCAATGGCGTAAAGACTGAAACCGTCGAACATCGGTCACAAAACAACAGCTTGTTGGATCGCACAACGGTTGTCACCAGTTCCGACCGTCGCACGGTTACCCAAAGCTACGACGCCGATGGCAATGGCATCAATGACCGGGTGTCCATGACGACCATAGCCGCGAACGGTCAGATGACGACCACCACAGACCTGCTTTCGTCGGGAGGCGTCCTGGAAGCGCGACGGGTGCTGACGACGTCAGGTGACGGCCTCGATCAGGTGGAAACGGTCGACCGAAACGGAGATGGTCGCATCGACTATCGAACGGTCTCCGGCACAACGCTCGGTGCGGATGGATCGGTCTTTGCAGAGACAGACATTTTCAACTACGGAAACGTCCGTCTTGCCGGAACAGAACACTGGGTCAGCGACGACGGGCTAGAGCAAAGCACCCGGCTTGACTCGGACGGCGACGGCGTCTTCGAAAGCCGGATCGAGGAGCAGACGACGTTGTTGTCTGACGGCGGTTTTCAGACCGTTCAGTCAGCGTTCGACGGTAGCAGCAACTTGCTTGCGACGATCACCACGGACCGAAGCGGCGATGGCCTGATCACCACGACTCAAGCAAACTTTAGCGAATATGTTGTATCTACAACAAACACGACGACCATCGAAAACGGCATATCGCTGGACTGGATCGAAGTGGTTACCAAGACGGCTGACGGTGGCGTGACGGAGAATACGCAGTTCTTTGGTTCGAACAGCGGTTTGGTCAGAGAGGTTTCTTTTGGTCAAAGTGCCGATGGACGGACTCGGACCATGGAGGCCGACCTGGACGGCGATGGCATCCTGGACCGTGACATGGTTTCGGTCGTCGATCTTGGCAGAAACACGACGACGGTCTACCGAGATTTTGCCCGAACCGGAGAAGTGGAACAGATCGTCACGACTGTCACGACTGCCAATGGCTTGAGCTCTGTCGATACCTTTGATCTGGATGGTGACGGCCAAGCGGACATCGTTCGCGCGCGCGCCGTTACATTAACTGCGGATGGCAGCGAGATCCTGACCAAAACTGAAGCGGCTGGGTCGGGAGCCTTGGGCTATCGAAGCGTGACGACAACCGCAGCAAATGGTCTGCGGTCAGAAACGCAGTTCGACATTGACGGTGATGGCACCTTTGACGGCTCAAGCGCCCGTGAAACGATAATCAAGGCCGATGGTAGCAAAGAGACTAGCGCCAGTACGCATTACGCAAATGGCGAGTTGCGGTCGGAATTCATCACCAACATCAGCGCAGACGGTCGAACGACCAGCGAACGAATGGACTACGACGGCAACGGTATTGCCGATAAAACTGTAGTAACCACCGTCTTGGCGGATGGTTCAACCGTCTCGGTCGAAACGGCGTTCGACAAGGGTGGAATGCGTGGACAGGTGTTTACCACGGTAACCGCTGCTGACGGACTCTCGGTTTCGATCACGCGCAGCGGCAACGAACAGACGATTACCCGCTCTGCCCTCGACAATGGCACCTACACTTGGGACAACGGCGTGAAGGCAGCCCTAGGTGCAACGAATGTCGTGGTCTCGCACAACATAGATGCACTTGGCATCGAAACCTGGGTAATTACCAAGAATTGGTATGAGACATACACATGGACTTCGGGAGAAAACTCATACACTTCAACAAGAGCCGCTAGTTCGACAGCAACGGTACGCTTGGACGAAGGCGCGAAAGCGCGGATATTCGAAGAAGCAGCTCGGATCTACGACACTGTGCTCGACCGCGACTTGGACTTCACTGAACGGGAACAGCTGATCGCCCACATCGTCGATGGCGAGCTTGATCAAGAAGCGCTCACTAGTTCCTTGATCGGATCAAGTGAGTTTGCGACGCGCTACGGCACTCTTTCCAACGCTGAGTTTGTAACCCAGATCTATCTGAATGCCGTCGGACGAGCGCCGACACTTAACGAGCTTGATCAGGCCCTGAAAGCGCTGAGTGCCACGGCAGGCACCCCCCTTGCCAAGACCCGCGCCGAGATCGCTTTGGAGCTGTCAGAGACAGTCGAGCATCTGGTTGTTGGAAACGCACATCTGGCGACCAACAACTTCGACGTCATCATCAATCCCGCCCAGTTTGAGCGCAGTTTGGATGTAGCTTACACCCGGTCGCTTGCGGAAAAGCTTGTCGACACGGTCTTTGATCGCGACGCCACCGAGCAGGAGCTGGACTACCTATCGGAGCGGCTCCTGAAGGATGTCAGCAACCCGGACGATCTGGTTGCGCTTCTGATCGCACAAGAGGGCGATATTCAGGTTGTAGCGCTCAACTCGTTGAAAGGGTTAAGCGGCGCAGCTCTAGTCGAGCAGGCCTTCTTGAACGCCTTCGGTCGGCAGCCAACGGCCCAGGAACAATTCTCCTGGACGGACGCACTTTCTGCGGGCCGCATTACGGCAAACCAGTTCGTTGCCTCTCTTGCCATGAGCGTAGAGAAGATGGAGATCGGCAACAGCCACGTCGCGACAACAGCTCCGACAACTTCTCTGCATGTTGGAACGGCAGCGGCGGAGTTGATCGCGGCTGGCTCTAACCCATTGCTGCTTGGCACTGATTCAGACGTACTTCAAGGTCTTGGTGGTAGCGATACGTTGATGGGCGGCGGAGGAAACGACCGCTACATCTGGTCATTAGGCGACGGAAACGACCTGATTGATGACATCGGCACCTCTCAACTCAACACTGACACGCTGACACTAACCAATGTCATGAGTACCGATGTCAAATTATCCCGCGTTCCGGACACGAATGACCTTCGCATTAGAATAGTTTCGACCGGCGAGATCATTGTTATCAATAACCAGATGCTAAGCCTTACCAGCGCGTATGGAATTGAAAGGATCGTTTTTGGAGACGGAATCGCTTGGTCGCTGGATGAAATCAAAGGGAACACGATGTTTTTTGGTTCAGGCGATCCCTTCTCCATCGGTCTTGGCAATTATGTCGAGCACATATATGGTGGAGGTGGCAACGATACATTGAATGGTTCGGCTGGGAACGACACGTTAGTTGGAGGAGCTGATCAGGATCTGCTCAAAGGGGGCGCCGGAGAGGACGTCTATATTTGGAATCGCGGTGACGGTGCGGACACAATTCAGGATACATCTGACTCAACGCTGGAAGTTGATCGCCTCATTCTTTCTGATGTCGCATCAGGTGATGTCGCGCTTCTCGATGTTGCTACAAGCAGGGACATCATTGTCCGCATTTCCGGGGTTGGCGGCGCGGATATTCTGATCAAGGACCGGGATTACGAGGTCAGTGGCGTCGTCAAGGGACGAGGCATCGAAGTCATCGAGTTCAGCGACGGGGAAGTTTGGACGCTGGAAGATATCTTCTTCCGAGGATCGCAGACCGGAGACAGCGGCAACCAGAACTTCGCCGGTACGGCCTATCAGGATCACTATATCGGCCTTGGTGGGCAAGACACTCTGTCAGGCCTGGGTGGGGATGACACTATTGACGGCGGCGCCGGCAACGACTCCCTGGTTGGTGGAAATGGCGCCGACACCTATGTTTGGCGCAAGGGTGACGGTAACGACACCATCCGTGACGCTGATACCACCACAAATGAATCCGATGTCCTGGTTCTCGACGTGAACTCAGACAAGGTTGCCCTTACCCGGGTCAACGGGTCGCTCCACTTGACCATTACGATCGCAGCAGCTGGAGTCATTCCGGTTGAAGTCCTTACGGTCATCGACCGGTTCAATACCGGATACAACTCCAACTCCGGGATTGAAGAAATCCGCTTCGCTGATGGTGTCATCTGGAACCTGACTGATATCAGGACCCGGACAAGGGTCGAAGGAACCGGCAATGCCGAGATTCTGACAGGAACGAGTTTCAGAGATAACCTCTATGGCTTTGGCGGCGCAGACACGATCAACGCGGGCCTCCAAGACGATTACCTCGTCGGTGGCCACGGGGCTGACGTTCTGGACGGCGCAGCTGGGAATGATATGTTCGAATGGTCGTCCGGTGACGGAAATGATATCCTGAGCGACACTTCGACCTCAATGACAGAGGTTGACACCCTGGTCCTCACCAACGTGGCCCCAAGTGCGGCAGTCTTGTCGAAGGTTGGGGCGGATTTGCTGGTTACGGCAGGCACCGAAACAATCACCGTGAAGAACCGCTTCAACACCGGCGGCGACGGTCGCGGTATCGAGTTCCTGGTATATGGCGATGGCGTCACGATGGAGGTTTTGGCAGGGCCGGTCGCGATCATCACAACCGAAGGAACGTCGGTGGGACAAACCCTCACAGGGTGGGCATTCTCTGACCTCCAGTACGGAAGAGATGGCGTCGATATTCTCGACGCGAAAGGTGGCGAGGATACCCTTTACGGGGGTGAGGGTAACGACACACTGAAGGGTGGAGACGGATCCGACACCTACGTCTGGACGCGGGGTGAGGACAACGATGTCATTGATGACGACGGCAACAGCAGAACTGAACTCGACACTCTGGTCCTAACCGATGTGTCCTCAATCGACGTCACGCTGATCCGCAAGGTTGGTACCACTGCAGCGGCGGACCGGTTTGATTTGCGTCTAATTATTAGCGGAACCGGCGAAGAGTTGCTGCTCATTGATCAATTCCGCAACTCGGTCGAAGGTGACGGGATTGAACGGATTGAGTTTGCTGACGGAATAATCTGGACTTTGGACGAGATTCGGTCGCGAGCCAGGTTCGAGGGCACCTCCGGAAACGACGTTCTCGATACGACGGACACAAACACCTATGGCGATCTCATGTACGGCTTTGCCGGAAATGACACTGTCTACACTGGGCTGGGAGACGACACCCTCATTGGAGGTGCTGGTGCTGACATATTGCGTGGTGGGGGCAATTCCGATACCTATATATGGGCGATCGGCGACGGCAATGACACGATCGATGATAGTTCAGGCTCGACGAATTCTGTCGATACGTTGTTCTTGAGCAACGTGCTGCCGGGACAGGTGCAGTTGAAGCACGCAAGTGGTAGCAACAATCTTGTGATCACGATTGGGAGCGAAATCATCACAATTCTCAATCGCTTTAGCAACATTGCTTACACTTACGGAATCGAGCGGATCGTGTTCGCGGATGGGACACAGTGGAACCTTGTTGAAGTCCTGTCTCACACGAAAATGAACGGAACGACGGGCAATGATGTTCTGACCGGCAATGGCTATGCCGATCAGATGTTCGGTCTTGGCGGCAATGACACCCTGAATGCTGGCGACGGAGACGATGTGCTCACCGGCGGAGCAGGAAACGATTCACTTGCGGGGAGCAACGGCGCAGACAGCTACATTTGGACCGAGGGCGACGGCAATGACACGCTGAACGATGCCGGGACATCCTACTCATCCATTGACCGGCTCGTTCTGACGAATGTGTCTTCGTCCGATGTGACGTCCGGCGCGGTTACGCTGACGCGAGTGTCAGGCAGTTCCAACGTCATTCTGACCATCACCGGCGGCGCGACTGAGGTGATCACGCTCACCAACCAGATGTACAGCACAGCGCATGCCTACGGCGTCGAGACGATCGTCTTCAGCGATGGCGTGATCTGGACGATGGAAGACATTCTCGACCAGGTGAAGGTGCTGGGCACGGCTACTGGGACGAGCCTTTCCGGTACAAACTTCCGCGACAACATCTTCGGGCTTGGCGGCAATGATACGCTGACCGGCTCGAATGGCGACGACCGCTTGGTCGGAGGTACTGGAGCGGATTCCCTGAACGGTGGCAGCGGTGTGGACATCGCCAGCTACCATGATGCATCGCAACGTGTTCGCGTGGATCTTGGGGTCGCCACGGGCCAGACCGGAATGGCCGGAGGCGAAGAGGTCGGCGATATCCTCGTCGGCATCGAGGCGTTGGAAGGGTCCACTTACGCCGACACTCTGATCGGCAATGCGGAGTCGAACGATCTCTACGGACTTGGCGGCAATGACAGCCTGACCGGCAAGGATGGCTATGATCGTCTGTTTGGCGGCAGTGGGGCCGACACGCTAGACGGCGGGATCGGCGCGGATTTCTTGTCCGGCGGTGCCGGTGCCGACCGGTTCATCTTTGTCGATACGGCCTTCGGGAATGACGAAATCAGCGACTTCGAGGATGGTCTCGATAAACTGTCCTTCGCGCTCGCCATCGCCGACGACATAGGCGACTTTACGATTGTCGGAAACGGCTCCACGGACGTACTGATCAGCATCGGAGCCCAATCGATCTCACTTCACGGAATGGCACCGATCACCATCGGCGCTGACGATTTCTTGTTCGTGTAAGCGGTGTCAGTGCAGAGGTTTCGGTGAGGCGGTTCAGTGACCCGGCTGCGACAACGTCCTTGGTTTGGTTATCTGGTTGATCCCTTTGGTAGATCTGTGCGCGCGATGGAATTGGACAGGGACCAGGTCCGGATCACAAGGCGAGGTGAGATTGCCTTGACCTGAGCCCCTGAACCTCCTCCAGATTTTGGTATAGTCCGTCCAACCGAGGAGACGGACAATGAAGCAATCGCGGTTCACGGAAGCGCAGATCATCGGGATCCTGACGGAACAGGAGAGCGGATCGCCGACAGCGGAGGTCTGCCGGAAGCACGGGATCAGCTCGGCGACGTGGACTTGCCCGGGGAATGTGGAGAGCACCAACTGAGGAACTAGGAGGTGTTCTATGGGAAACGGGAACAGGCCGACGCCGGAATTTCGGCGTGAAGCTGTGCGGCTGGCACTAACCAGTGGCCGGACGCGACGGGAGATCGCGGAGGATCTGGGCATCGGGCTATCGACTTTGACGCGCTGGCTGAGCCAAGAGCGTAGCGTCGGTGAGCCGAGCGAGGCTCCGGTCGATGTTCATGCCGAGTTGAAGAGGCTGCGGCGTGAGAATACGGTCCTGAAGCAGGAGCGCGATATCCTAAAAAAAGCCGCGGCCTTCTTCGCGAAAGAGGGAAGTCGATGACCTTCGGCTTCATCGAAGCGGAGAAGGCCCGCTTTCCGATCAGCCGGATGTGCCATGTCCTGGATGTCAGCCAGAGCGGCTTCTTCGCGTGGCAGGAACGGCCTGCCTGTCACCGCCAGCAGCAGGACATGGTCTATCTGGCCCATATCCGCACGGCCTTCGCGCTGTCGAACGGGACCTATGGCAGTCCGCGCATGCACCGCGACCTCGTCGATGAGGGCCATGAGATCGGGCGGCATCGCACGGCACGTCTGATGCGCGAGAACCAGTTGATTGCGCGGCAGAAACGGCGCTTCAAACGGACGACGGACAGTGAACATGCCTGGCCCGTCGCCCCGAACCTCGTGGCGCAGGACTTCACTGCGGATGGCCCGGACAGGAAGTGGGGAGCGGACATCTCCTACATCTCTACCTCGCCATCGTTCTCGACCTCTTCTCGCGCCGCGTCGTCGGCTGGGCCACAAGTGACCGCTTGAAGCGCGATCTTGCCGTGGAAGCCCTGCGCCGTCAGTGCGCGCCGGCGGATCACGCATCCTCTCGCGAGTTGCAAACATTGTGTCGGCACTACGCGAGATCAGGTTTAGTACAAAATCCACTTTGTCCATTGATTGCCATTATTCTCGGGAAAGGACGGGTCCTTTACTTCTCTCTTCTTGCAGTTATCTGCCGCGGATGCTTTCTGGAAACCTAGGTTGCATGTTTGGCATGTTTCGACGGCGCCAGAACTGGAACAAGAAAGCATGGATGAAAACCCACTAAGCAGAACGCACGCGGCCGAAGGTTCCGCGCTGGGCTTCCTGTACCAGTCATTCTACGCGCTGCGGACACTCGTACTGCTCACCACGGACGAAGCGGCGGTGAGCGTGGAGCGGCTGGACGACATCGAACTGAAAGCCGACAGTCAGACCCTGCTTTTCCAGCTGAAGCATTCGATCAGCGCGAACCCGCCGGCGATCACGCTCAAGTCGCGACCACTGTGGCGCACAATGAAGGTCTGGATCGACGCCCTGGCGACACTGTCCTTGGCCGAGACGAAGTTGCACCTAGTAGCGGTTGGCGCAATCCCCGCCGACAGCCTGCTCGTGGTGCTGATGGACGACGAAGCCAGTCGCGACGACTTGGTCGCGGCGATGACCAAGGAGGCCCAGCGCGTGCTTAAAGCGCGCGATGCCTCCGCGAAAGCAGGAACGAAGCCGCTTCCTTACGGGGACCGGGTCGAAGGGTGCCGCGCCTTCCTGGAGCTACCCGAAGTCGACCGCCTCAACCTCCTTCGCCGCACGGTGATCCGGCCGGACAGTCCGACCGTCGCTGAGATCGAGGCGGAGATCGCCGGACACTTCCATCTCGTTCTTCCAAAGTACCGTGCGGCGGTGGCGAAGCGGTTGGTGGAATGGTGGGATCGGCAGGTCGTCTACTCGCTTTGCGGCGAGCGCGACCGCGTGATAACACGGACCGAGCTGCAGAGCCAGATCATGACCATCGTCGCCGATTTGGAGCAGGATAAGCTCGTGCCCGAATTCGAGACGCTCGGCCCACCCGAAGACTACCAACCCGATGGTATTCTCGCGCGTCAGATCGAGCTAGTTAAGGGCAAGGCATTCGACCTGAAGCGGGCAATCCGAGAGGAGTGGAAGGCGCGTGAACAGAGGGGGCGTTGGACGGCCGGCAACCCCGCGATGAAGACGAAGATCACTGCCTACGATCATGTGCTTCGGGAGCACTGGTCGGATCGCTACGACGAGATGGCCGAAGCTTGCTCCGGGCTCGAAGACGAGGGGAAGTGCGCGTCCGGGCTCGACCTGCTGCGATGGACTCATAACGAGGCGCCGAAGATCGTGCAGCCGATCGCAGTGGGGTGGGTTGCGCCATATTACGTGCGCGGAAGCTACCAGGTCCTCGCAATCAACCTGAAGGTCGGCTGGCACCCGGACTACCAGACGATGCTCGGGGGCGGCGAATGAGGGACGCTCACGACGTCTACGCAGAGACCAATCCGGCTTTCTGCGCTGCTGCCCTCGTGGAGTTCACAAAGTCCTACATTTCGGAACGTCAGTATGGGCCGGAGCTTCCCGTGGCATATCTCGCACTGCCCCTCGCGCTCTCAGGCGAACTCGCCGGATCTTTTGACAAGACCAACAAGAAGACCGGACTGCTGGAGTGGCTAGAGCGAAGCCCGCAAGTGCGGGTTAGGCTCGCCGAGCGCATCAACGCCTCGCTCGACATCGTGAGCGACGGGATCCGCTTCGGCTGCTTCACGCACTTGATCGCGATTGGGGAGGGCGCTCGTCTGAGGCTGAGCGATCAGAAACTTAAACCGAGTGCGATCAACCTGCTCGGGGCGGAGTCAGGGCAAGTGTTCAAGCGCGCCGATCGCCTTGGGCACTGGTTCGCAGCCGCCGGCTCAACCCGGTCGGTGTTCGACATCATGGGACTGACCGTATGACACGTTGGAATATCGAGACGATCTTCTTCATGGGCGTGTCCGGTCAGCGGCGCGACGTAAGATTCAAGCCCAACGCCCTCAACATCATCACGGGCGCGTCAGGCACAGGCAAGTCGACGCTCATCAAGGCGATCGACTACTGTATGGGGTCCAGTAAATGCGAACTCCCGGCCCACGTGCGCCGGCGTAGCGTTGCGGTGGGCGTAAAGTGGGTGTCGGGCGAGACCGAAATGATCGTTGGGCGGATCGTCCCGCCGGTCGGCCAGGCGACCAGCACGCACATGTATGCCGCGTCCGGACGCAATCTCCTGCTGCCCGCGAACGTTGATGCGTTCGATGGCGCGACGACGCTGGAAGCTGCCAAGGCGTTCATCGAGCGGGCGTTCGGCATCGGAGATCTTGGCCGCGACCCGGACGGGGCGGGTGCGCGAGGACGGGCCACCGTGCGACAGGTCACGCCATATATGTTTGTTACCAAGGAGGTGATCTACAGCGAATCCACCCTTCTTCACGGTCTGGAGAAGGCGGACAAGGCGAGAGACATCGTCGCCGCCATGCCCTATTTTCTGCGCGTGACCGACGAGGCCAGCGCGATCGACGAGCGGAGGCTGCGGCAGCTGCAGCGCGCGCTCGAGAAGGAAGAAGTCCGGGCGCGTTCCCGAGCCGCTGCTGAAACCCTGCTCAAGCAGCGGGCAATCAGCCTTCTGGATGAGGCAATGCGGCTGGGACTGGCGGCACCGCCGTCCGATAAAGCGTCCGAGGCCGCGTTGCTGGCCGACCTGAAGGCCGTATCTGAGACGCAATTACAGGCCGCCACCTATGCGAACGAAGGTGAACTCGGGGCGCTCAACCAGCGACGGAGGGAGATTCTTGCCGAACTCGCTACGTTGCGCCGCCAGTGGCAAGCGACCCGCATCGCGCTGCAGGAAGCAACTGGCTTCCATGGCACAGTTGCGAGACAACGCGAAAAGCTTGCGCTCGCAGAACACCTTCACCTCGACAAGATTTCCGGGGTGTGCCCGGTTTGCGATGCACCTTCCGACCGGGGTCGTGAGACGGTGGCAGCCCTTCAGGAGACGTTGACCAAGGTGCGGGCCGAGAGCGTCGCTGTCGACCGGGTCAAGCCTCGCCTGGTCGAGCACGAGCAGGCCCTCGAAGGGCAGATCGGCGCCTTGAATGCAGAGCTTCGTCGCGTCGATGACCAAGTTCAGACCTGGCTCCGTCAGAGCGAGGAGACACGTAAGCTGGCCGATGTCGGGCAGCTCCGGGCGCATCTACTCGGGCGAATCTCCTTTTTCCTCGAGGCCAGTGTCGACGAACCCCTCCAGCCTACGCGGGACCTTAGCGTGCTGCGCGCGGAGATCGCCGCGCTCGTGGATCGGGAGGCGAAGGAAGTCAAGCTCCGTCGGGCGGAGGCCAGGATTTCACAGTTTGCCTCGGAGGCTTTCGGCGCTCTGCCGACGGTGGCGCCGTGCATCGGGTCTGAGCTCGACTTCTCGTCTCGGCAGCCGGAGGTCACGGTGATCGAGGCGGAAAGCGGCGCGGTGCTGCGCCTGCCCGACGTCGGCTCCGACCAGAATTATTTGGCGATCCACATTGCTCTGTCGTTCGCGCTCCAACGCTATTTCGAGGCCGTGGCCGCGCCAGTGCCGGGCCTGCTCGTGCTAGACCAAATCAGTCGGCCCTACTTTCCTCAGAGCGGCGAAGATGTGGATGAGGCGGAGATTTCCGGTGGCGCGGAGGACGAGGACGTTCAGGCAATGCGCCGCCACATCGACTTCCTTTTCGCCGAGACCGCCCGTCGCGAGGGCCTGCAGGTGCTGCTTATCGAGCATGCTTATTTCGCCGACGATCCACGCTACGTGGCCGCCACGCGGGAGCGATGGACGCGAGCGTCCGGGCGAGCGCTGATACCGCTCACCTGGCCAACACGGGACGACCAATGACCAGGCCGACGGGCGGCCGATAGGAGTTGCATCATGCGATATCGATCTACGCCGCGGGTAAGCTCAGCCAAGACTTCGCATCTATGCTACATCCGGTCGTTGAGAGGGTGTCGCACACCGTGGACCGATCTGAATAGCGTGGTGGCCAAAACACGGACACCGCTACGCAAAAAAACACAATAAACGGCGCGTATTGGCACTCAAAAAGAAAGGTCGGCCAATGCGTCTCAGTCGTGTGGTCATCAAGAACTTGCGGTCAGTCCAGTTCGCGGACGTTACCTTGCACGAACCTACGACAATTATGATCGGCGAGAACAACACCGGCAAGTCGAGCCTGGTTCACGGAATCCGACTATGCCTCGATGTTGGACTGTCGTCCACGTTTCGCATGTTGGTTAAGGACGACGTGTATTGTGCAATTGATCAGACACAGCCCTTTCAGGTCTTGGTCGGCGTCGAGTTCACTGGCTTTGAGGGAAACGAAAACGAGGAAGCTCTGCTTCACGGCACGCAGATTGGCGACAACAGGGCCAGGCTGTTTTATCGCTTCCGGCCTAAGCGTGCCGTCCGGGAGCTGCTGGCGCAGGGTGGACTAGGTCGGCCAACAACGCTCGACGATTTTGGGTGGGAGTTGTTCGGCGGCGGCAACCCGGCGGTCGACCTGACCGCCATCGACTGGGACACGGAGAACGCTGATATTGGAGCGTCTTCGGTTGGGCTTCAGTATCTGCAATCCTATCTCGTCGCGTTTCTACCAGCTTTGCGGGATGTCGAGGCAGATCTTGAGCAATCGCGGCGATCGTCACTGATGCGCCTCATAGAGGCCAGCAACATCGGGCCCGCTGAGCAACAAGCATTGGTGGACGCAATAAGAACCGCGAACGCCCAAATCGAAGGCTCGCCGACTATCCAGGCGATCGCCGCTTCGATTGACGGCTCCTTGAAAGAGATCACCGGCCCAGCATTCAGCCTTGACGTAGAGCTCGGCCTTTCCTCGCCGACGTTCCAGGCGATAGTGCGTAACTTGATCGTGTTGCTATCAAATCCGGCGCTTCGACAGTTCGAACCTCGGCGCAACGGGCTTGGCCTCAACAATATCCTCTATATCGCGATCCTCATCGAACATTTGCGGAAGCGGGCTGCCGCAGGCAAATCCGCCGGTGAGCTCATTCTGATTGAGGAGCCGGAAGCCCATCTTCACCCGCAATTGCAGGCGACTCTGGTTGCAGCGCTGCGCGAGCTACCCTTCCAGGTGATCGCTACCACCCACAGCACTCAAGTGACGTCGAAGGCACCGCTCTCCTCGTTCATCATGCTTACCCAAAGACCCGCGATTGCGGCCGCGGTCACAACTCCGCTGGGTTCGCCTGCTCTCACAGCGGTCGACCGTCACGATCTTGAACGCTATCTCGATGCAACGAAGTCCAACATCTTGTTCGCCCGGCGCGTCATGTTGGTTGAAGGAGCGGCCGAACTCCTGCTACTACCGCCGCTGGTGAAGAAGGTCTTGGGCATCGATCTCGAACGGGAAGGAATCTCGCTCGTCGCGATACACGGGGTCCATTTCGCACCGTTCTCCCGCTTGTTCTCGGACGCTTGCTTGCCTAAGCGTTGCGCCATCGTGGCCGACGCGGACCTGGAGGCTGGCGATCTTCCTGAGGGCGACGACCCGGTGGAGAATCCGAATTTGGCGTTGCTTGAAGGGCCTTATGTGCGGGCGTTTGTTGGCGCGACGACCTTCGAGCGAGAAATCACATTGGATGCCAATCTTATTATGCTAGCGGCGGCAGCTAGAGATTTGGGCGCGCCAAGGGTGACATTGGATCTGGAAGTGCAAGATATAGTCGGTGGTCAAGTTCCCGACGCACTGAAGGATAAGGTGCTAAGAACCGCGAAGCGGTTCGGCAAAGCTCGCTTTGCGCAAGTCGCCGCCCGCCACGTCAACCAAGCCGGCGCTCTTCCAACCTATGTTACGGATGCAATCACATGGCTACGGGAGGTCTAGTCAGGCTCACAGGCGAGCAGCAGGCCGCGGTAGATAATCACGGCAATCTGCTGCTGACGGCTTGTCCGGGTAGCGGCAAGACGCGAACCTTGATCGCGAAGCTGGTCGCCGAGATCGAAGACGTTCGGGGTTCGCCGCGGGCGATTTGCTGCATCACCTATACCAACACAGCGGTTCAGGAAATCGAACAGCGAACACGCGAACAGGTACAGCCAGGGGATGACGCGTACTTCGTTGTATCTACGATCCATGCCTTTTGCCTCAATGAGATCCTCCGGCCCTACGGTTGGCTGAAACCCGAGTTTGCCGGTCAACGGAGGATTCTCACTCGAGAAAGCCCGGACTTCGAGTCCATCTGCGCGCACGCAGCTGCCCAAGTGAATCTTTTCCGACTCAGCCTAGCAGACTATGATGCTTTCGAAGGGTTGGCGGTCGATGCACAAGGCAATCTAATCGGTCTGGCCGCTCGGAATGAGTCAGTAAAGCGAGCTGCTCCATATTTCTGGGCACGCTGCAACGAGCTAGGATACGTCGACTTCGGAAGGATCGTCTACGGCGCTTACTGCCTTGTTCGAGACCACCCGAAGATCGCGATGTCACTATGCGCCCGGTTCCGCTGGTTCTTGATTGACGAGTTCCAGGACACAACCGAACTCCAGATCGAAATCCTGAAACTTTTTTACGCCACCGGGCGGTCTAGCTTCTTCGCTGTAGGAGATCTGGCCCAATCAATCTTCTCCTTCGCGGGAGCTCGCCCGGAGCTGGTCGCGCCCTTCGGGGCGCACATCGGTGCCCGCCAAGATTTGTCCCTTTCGGAGAATTTCCGATCGACCAAGCACATCGTTGGCCACGCGGAGCGCCTGTTTCCACGGCAGCCTGCCATGATGGCAGTCGGCAAGAATCGCGACTGTGCGATCGAGCCGGTGTTGGTAAGCGGCGTCACCGTGTTTCAGGCTATCACGGAAGAGTTTCTACCGCGGCTTGAAGCTGCGGGGACACAGCTCGGCGATGCGACGATCCTAGCGAAAGACTGGGCGTCATTGATCGGACTATCCCGCCTGCTCCGTGAGTATGGAACGCCGATCGTTGGCCCTGGCGCCAGACCCTACAAGAGATCGCGCCTGTTCGCCCAATTGGCGGAGCAGTTATGTGGGGCCTTGACTGACCCCAATCAGGAGACGAGCCGGCAGTTGGAGCGAGCCCTATTCCACGCGATCCAGGACGTGACGGGGCAGCGTCACGTAGACGTCTTTTCTCACGATGGACGTGTGGTTCTGATACGGCTCATGCGGGAGGCGAGGCGTTTGTCGGGCACCGCGTTAGGGGCGGTGGCCTGGCTCGACGCCATGTCTCAAGCCACCGGCACCATTCTCTTGTCGGCTGGCTATCTGGATAGATTGCAGAGCAGGCTTTTCTACGCTTCAGTCCAAGAGATGAAAGCGGATATGCAGCGCCAGAATGTTGATACCGCGAACCTCGCGATTGAAGATCTTGGCCTTTTCTCCAGTCCCACGCGAGCACTGCGTCTTTCAACCCTCCACTACGCAAAGGGCAGAGAATACGAAGCTGTGGCAATGATCGGTTTGCGGAGAGGCGCCTTCCCGCACTATCGGTCTGATGACGTTGATGCTGAAAAGCGGCTCTTCTATGTGGGCGTAACGCGAGCCCGCAAGCTACTGATGTACGTCGCCGAGCGCGATAAATGGGGCAATCCGCCTAGCATATTCCTTGGATCTGCTGGCGTGAACATGGTTTGACCGTAGCACCCCATCGTGGGCCACGGTCCTGCATCGCTCTACCTCAATGCAGACGGTCAACTTCGACCCCAAACCGGTACTGCGTTCAAGCTGCAGCGAATGGCGGCTTTCCGCGCAAAACAGCCTTAGGGGCGACTATATTACGCCGACTGAAGCCTAGATCTCCAGGGCCTCAGCCTTTGTTCCCGCCGCCAGCGCGTCAGTGAACCACCCTGGCTTACGCCCACGTCCGGACCAAGTTACAGCGGCGTTATCGGGGTGCCGGTACTTCGGCCCGATTACCCCTGAGCTTTTGCGCTTCTTCTTCGTCCCGATCAGGTCCGACAGGCTGAAGCCGAGCTCATGGGCCTTAGCCTCAAGCGCGCTCATCGCTTCCTGCTTCTTGCGATCACCAAAGCCTTCAATCGCCCTTTGAACGTCCTTTTGAAGCTGCTTCAGTTCCGAAAGAGACAGGCTCTGCAGATCGATCGAAGTCATTGTTGCTTACCTCTCCATTGTCGGCCGCACATTAGTAGGGGTCATTTCAGAAACAAGCAGAAAGTTCCGCGGCCGCAGTCAGTTCGACTGGACTTCGCGCGCCACCAGAGCGTTGCTGCGACCCGTGCCCGGTTCCCGCCCGGGCTTGCCTTGGTACCGGGGCTGGGCAGTCCGCCTGTCCCGATAACCAGGAGCCAAGAATGACGAAAGCACCAATCAAACCCCGCAAGACGACCAAGAAGGCCGTCCGCGCTGCCGACACTCTGGCGGCTGAGACTGCGTCGGCAAGTGCGCCCATGGCTGCAGCGACATCCCCCCTTAAGCAGCCGCGCCAAACGAAGTCCGCGCTTCTTTGCTCGCGTCTGGGTGACCCCGGCGGCGCATCGATGGCGGCCCTCATGGGTATGACCGGCTGGCAGGCCCACACCCTGCGCGCGGCCCTGAGCCGGCTGCGTAAGGAAGGCCTGACATTGACCCGGCGTCGGGAGGGCGAGGACACGATCTATGCAATCGCGGCAGGTACTGCTGAAGCAGCTGAGGCGGATCCCACACCTACCGATGCCGCCACGGGGGCGGAAGCTCTGCCAAATGCCTCGGGAGTTGAAAGCGCTACAGTCGCGGACGCGGAATCCGCAATCCCAGTGACCGAGGCCGAGGCATGACCACGCTCGCTGATCTCGAAGCGATGGAGAGAGCAGACCTCGCCCGTCTCTGGAAGGACCTCATTTGCGGTCCTGTACCAACCGGCATGAGCCAACCGATGCAGCGCCGGTTTCTTGCCTTCGAGCTCCAGGCCAAGTCGGAGGGTGGCTTGCCAGCCGCGCTCAGCGCCCGGCTCGATCGGATCGCCGCAGGCGAAGAGCGCAAGGCCTCTCCCACCCTGCAACACGGTGCCCGCCTCCTGCGGGAATGGAACGGCACGACCCATGTCGTCGATGTCCTGCCTGACAGCTTTCTCTGGAACGGCACGCCCTATCGCTCGCTCTCCGCCATCGCCCGCGCCATCACCGGGGCGCGCTGGTCGGGGCCAAGGTTCTTCGGGCTGGTCGGCGCGGAGGAGGGTTCCGGCGCCAAAACCCGCAAAGCCAAGACAGCAAACCGGATGATGCAGCGCACCGTGCCTGTCACCTCGAAGCGGGGGTATGCAGCATGACGCAGAAGCCGGTCATCCGCTGTGCAATCTACACCCGGAAGTCGAGCGACGAGGGACTGGATCAGGCCTTCAACTCGCTTGACGCGCAGCGCGAGGCCTGTGCCGCCTACATCGCCAGCCAGCGCCACGAGGGTTGGAAGCTCGTGCCCGACCGCTTCGATGATGGGGGTATATCTGGCGGTACGCTCGACCGCCCGGCGCTGCAGCGCCTTCTAGTGGAGATCGACGCTGGCCGCATCGGCATGGTCGTGGTCTACAAGATTGACCGGCTCACCCGGTTGCTGGTCGACTTCGGGCGTCTTGTCGAACGACTGGATGCCAAGGGCTGCTCCTTCGTCTCAGTGACCCAGGCGTTCAACACCGCGACCTCAATGGGACGATTGACGCTGAACGTGCTCTTGTCCTTCGCCCAGTTTGAACGAGAGGTCACCTCTGAACGCATCCGCGACAAGATCGCAGCCTCGAAGAAGAAGGGCCTCTGGATGGGTGGCACTCTGCCCCTCGGGTATGATCGCCATCCCGATCCGATGCGCCGCGAACTGGTGGTGAATCAGGCAGAGGCGGAAGTCGTCAGGACGCTCTTCCGCCTCTATGACGATCTCGGCAATCTACGGCTGGTCGAACTTGAAGCAAAACGACTTGGTCTTAGATCCAAGTCCGTGACCCAGTCGTCCGGACAGGTCCGGGGTGGCGCTCTCTTCCTGCGAGGTCAACTCCACCACCTCCTGACCAACCCGGTCTACATCGGGCGGATCAGGCACAAGGGTCAGAGCTACCCTGGTCAGCAGATCGCGATTATTGAGGCTGACCTCTGGGACAGGGTACAGGCAAAACTTATCGCAGCCGCGGCGCGTCCGCGGGGCCGCAACGAGACGCCAACAGACTCCAGCATCCTAATGGGCAAGCTCCGAGATGAGACCGGCGATCCTCTGACCCCGACCCACACGCTTCGGCATGGACGACGGTTTCGGTACTATGTCTCGAACCGCTTGATCGCTGGTGGTACCGATCCATCGGCGTGGCGGCTGCCAGGCCCAGCGCTGGAAGCAACCATCCGACAGATCGTCGTCGGGCATCTGCGCAGGCTGGCTGCCTCGCACGCCATCCTGGCAAAGCCGGATGCCAGCGGGGCCGCAGACCTGCTCCGGCGTGCCAATGCGATGGCAGATCGGGTTGAGGCTGACCCAAGCCTGGTCGGTACCTTCATTTCTTTGGGGATCATTGGGCAAAGTCAGTTGGAACTGCACCTCGACCCCGGCGGCATCGCTGGTGATCTGGCCGTGCCCGAAGACGGGCTTGCTGTTGGGTTCCTGAAGCTGTCACATCCTTTCACGCTCCGTCGGCGCGGCATCGAGACGAAGATCATCGCCGGAGAAATGGTTCCTGCACCCGACCCGGTTCTCCAGCGCACTCTTGCCGAAGCGCATCAATGGGCACGGGACTTGAAGGATGGCGTACAGTTGATCGAGATTGCCCGACGCACCGGACATTCCAAACCCTACCTCCGGGCGCGGATCGGTCTGGCGTTCCTCGCCCCTGATCTTCAGGCCGCGATCCTGGACGGACGTCAGCCCGCATCTCTGTCGGTCGCCCGGCTCATCCGCGACGACCTGCCGATGGATTGGGCCGCGCAGCGTCGGATCTTTTCCGTTGTTTGACACGCGACTGGTCCCGCGATCCTTCATTCTCGACCCGCCTCACAGCTCGGAAGCCGCAGAATCCGCGTTCCCTGATCGTCAGAGAGACTTAGCTGTTCGGGGGAGCATCGTTCCCAGCTGCGGCAGATCGACTTCCCTGTTCCAGGCGAGAAGGGAGGTCTCTCATAGCCCGCGGAAATCGCTTTGCTACTCAAGCTCAAAGACCGGCCAGATCGCCCGTGGGCTTCAATCTTCCCTGTTCCTGGAATCTCGCCAAACGGAGCGGGGCGGTGCGCCCGCGGAGACTGGAGGCGGAAACGCAGGGAAATCGGCGCGGTGAGTGCGTCTCTGTTGTGCGGGCGCCCTGCTAACCCCCGGAAACAGGGCGGAATTCCGCACGGAGACGGAATGCCAATGATATGAGTAGTTTGGGTGGCGGAGACGAAGGGATTCGAACCCTCGAGACCCTTTCGGGTCTGCGCCCTTAGCAGGGGCGTGCCTTCGACCACTCGGCCACGTCTCCGCCTGCCCGTTTAGGGGGGAATTCTGGCCGGGGCAAGTGGAAAGGTTCGACCCTCCGTACCTGCGACACGGCGCAAGCCATCGGGCGCAGAGAATCCTTCTTTTCAACCCCGGCGGCAACTAACCTTGGGACAGGCCGGCGGCTTCCGCGCCGGTGCCGTGACGTGTCAGCCCCGGGACATCCGCCATGACCTTGCCTGCCCAAGCCCGGATCGTCGTCATCGGAGGCGGGATCATCGGCTGTTCCACCGCCTATCATCTGGCCCGTGACCACAAGGCCGAAGTGATCCTTCTGGAACAGGGCAAGGTCACCTCGGGCTCGACCTGGCACGCTGCGGGGCTGGTGGGGCAGCTCAGGTCCTCGGCCTCGATCACCAAGGTGCTGAAATACTCCGTGGACCTCTACAAGGGCCTTGCCGCCGAGACCGGTCTTGACACCGGCTGGAAGATGACCGGCTGCCTGCGCCTGGCCACCACTCCCGACCGCTGGACGGAATTCAAGCGGCTGGCAACCACGGCGAAAAGCTTCGGGATGGAGATGGACCTGATCGGTCCTGACGAAGTCAAACGCATGTGGCCGCTGATGGAGACTTCGGACCTGGTCGGTGCCTCCTGGCTGCCGACGGATGGACAGGCCAGCCCCTCGGACATCACCCAGTCCCTCGCCAAGGGCGCGCGGATGCATGGGGCGAAGATCCACGAAGGCGTCCGCGTCACCGGCTTCCGGATGGACGGTCGCCGGATCACCCATGTCGAGACCTCGCACGGCGTGGTCGCCTGCGAGACCGTGGTGAACTGCGGCGGCATGTGGGCGCGGCAGATCGGCGCGATGGCCGGCGTCGCGGTGCCGCTGCATCCCGTCAAGCACCAGTATATCGTGACCGAGAAGATCCCCGGCCTTGCCCCGGACGCCGCCACCCTGCGCGACCCGGACCGGCGCACCTACTTCAAGGAGGAAGTCGGCGGTCTGGTCATGGGCGGCTACGAGTCGAACCCGCAAGGCTGGGTCACCGGCGACATCCCGGAGAACTGGGAGTTTCGCCTCTTCGACGACGACTACGACCACTTCGCCCAGCACCTGGAACAGGCCATCGCCCGCGTCCCGGCCCTGGCGCAGGTGGGCGTCAAGCAGATGATCAACGGTGCGGAAAGCTTCACGCCGGACGGGAACTTCATCCTTGGGCCTGCGCCCGAATGCGCCAACATGTACGTCGGCGCGGGCTTCAACGCCTTCGGGATCGCCAGCGGGGGCGGTGCGGGCTGGGTGCTGGCCGACTGGGTGATGAACGGCGAGGCGCCCCTGGACCTCTGGGCCGTCGACATCCGCCGGTTCTCCACCCTCCACCGCGACCGTACCTGGGTGGCCGAACGGACGCTGGAGGCCTACGGCAAGCACTACACCGTCGCCTACCCGCATGAGGAATACAGCTCCGGCCGGCCCCGCATCGTCTCGCCGCTCTATGACCGGCTGAAGGCCGCCGGCGCGGTCTTCGGGGCGAAACTGGGGTGGGAGCGCCCGAACTGGTTCGCGCCCCCGGGGGTAGAGGCGAGGGACGTCTACGCGATGGGCCGGCAGAACTGGTTCGACGCGGTAGGGCAGGAACACCTCCACGTCCGCGCCCATGCCGGGGTGTTCGACCAGTCGTCCTTCGCCAAGTACGAACTGTCCGGCCCCGGCGCGCCTGCGGCGCTGGAGGCGATCTGCGCCAACCGGGTCGCCCGCGACATCGGACGGCTGACCTACACGCAACTCCTGAACTCCCGCGGCGGGATCGAATGCGACCTGACCGTCGCCCGCCTGGCCGAGGACCGCTTCTACATCGTCACCGGCACCGGCTTTCGCACCCATGACTTCGGCTGGATCGCCGACCATCTGCCCGCCACCGGCACCACCTTCCGCGACGTGACCGAGGCGTGGGGGACCCTGTCCCTCATGGGGCCGAGGTCGCGCGACGTTCTCGCCAGGGTCACTGCGTCGGACGTCTCCAACGCTGCGCTGCCCTTCGGCTCGGCGCGCGAGATCACCGTTGCGGGCGTCGCGGTGCGAGCGCTGCGCGTCACCTATGTCGGCGAGCTTGGCTGGGAGCTGCATGTCCCGATCACCGCCCTTGGCACCGTCTACGATGCCCTGATGGCCGCCGATCCGCGGCTGAAGCCGGTCGGCTACCGCGCGCTCGACTCGTTGCGGCTGGAAAAGGGCTACCGGGCCTGGGCGGCGGACATCACGCCCAACGACACGCCCTTCGAGGCCGGGCTCGGCTGGGCGGTCAAGCTGAAGACGGATCTGCCGTTCCTTGGCCGCGCGGCACTGGTCGCCCGCCAGGGGGCGGCGCTGCAGAAGCGTCTGGTCGGCTTTACGATCACCGACCCGGACGCCGTGCTTCTGGGCCGCGAGACCATCCTGCGCGATGGCCGGCCGGTGGGGTATCTGACCTCGGGCGGGTATGGGTACAGCATCGGCAAGGGCATCGGCTACGGCTATCTGCGCAACGCGGCCGGAGTGACCGAGCCCTGGGTCACGGCAGGACGCTATGCGCTGGTCGTCGCAGGGCAAGAGATCCCGGCCGAGCTGGCGCTGGGCCCGCTGGTCGATCCGGCGGGGACCCGCATCCATGCCTGATCCCTCGGACGAAGCCTGGATCGACCGCTTTGCCGAGCTGGCAGGCCTGCCCCAAGACGTTCGGGACATGCTGCACCGCCGCAGCCGTCGCGCCAGCCTGCCGGCCGGGGCGCATGTCTTCCGGCCGGGCCAGCCCGCCGAGGCGATGCTTCTGTTGCTGTCCGGCAGTGTGCGCGTGCAGCAGGTCTCGGACAGCGGCCGCGAGATCTTTCTCTACCGGGTGCAGGCTGGCGAAAGCTGCGTCCTCACCACCGCCTGCATGCTGGCCGACGAGGATTATTCCGCCGAGGGCATCGCCGAAACCGCTGTCCAGGCCGTGGTGATCCCGCGCGCGGGTTTTGACGAGCTGGTCGGACGCTCGGCGATCTTCCGCAGCTTCATCTTCCGCGCCTATGGGCGGCGGATCGCCGATCTCTTCGGCCTGATCGACGCCATCGTGTTCCAGCGCATGGATGTCCGGCTGGCCCAGCGGCTGCTGGACATGGAAAGCGGCGGGGTGATCGTCGCCACGCACCAGGCCGTCGCGGTCGAGCTTGGGACGGCGCGCGAAGTGGTGTCCCGCACCTTGGCCGAGTTCCACCGCCGCGGCTGGGTCGAGACCGCGCGCGGCGAGATCCGCATCCTGGACCGCCAGGGATTGCGGCGGATGGCAAGCTCTGTGACCTAGTCACCGACGCCCGGGCCCCCCATATCCTATGCTGTCTGCATCGAGTC
>Ga0075157_10000434_pt1 | contig 34094 bp, 30 predicted proteins | sample JI81BgreenDNA_FD_70967 | JGI IMG/M metagenome (GOLD analysis project Ga0075157, IMG submission 70967) | Wastewater effluent complex algal communities from Wisconsin, to seasonally profile nutrient transformation and Carbon sequestration -... | ecosystem: Engineered > WWTP > Effluent > Algae...
TCGAGATTTTGGGTGTTTCACTCGACCGAGGCAAGGCTGAATGGGTAAAAGCCATTGCAGATGACAAGCTTACTTGGAAGCACGTGAGCGACCTGAAATATTGGGATTCAATGGTAACCGGTTTGTACGCCATTCAGTCGATTCCAGCAACTTTGATTGTTGACCCTCAAGGCAATATTGTGGCCCGCAACCTGCGTGGAGCTGAGCTGGAAAGCAAGCTCGAGTCGCTGCTCCAATGAGGATTTGATTCGCGGAGGGTATTTTTGCCTTCCGCGAATTAATGATAACTTAACAGCCACGGCGCTGATGTTGGTGTAAAATTGGGTTTTCTTTGCCGTTAAATTTTGGTTATGAATAACTCCCGGTACAAAATTCTCGCAGTCGACGACGAGCCAGACATCCTTGAAATCATCAGTTACAACCTGAACAAGGAAGGATACGAAGTACTCACTGCCAGCAACGGTGCCGATGCCATCCGCATAGCCCGTGAGCAGAAACCCGATTTGATCATCCTCGACATCATGATGCCCAAAATGGATGGCATTGAAACCTGTCGACAGATTCGCGAAATAGACAAGCTCAAAAGCACTTTTGTGGTGTTTTTAACTGCCCGAGACGAGGAGTTTGTAGAAATCATGGGCTTCAGTGCAGGTGCCGACGATTACATTTCAAAGCCCATCAAGCCCAGGGCCTTGTTGAGCCGCATCAACGCCATTCTGCGTCGTTCGGGTGGCAAAGAGGAAGTGGTGCAGCCTAAAATTCAAATCAATGACTTGGTAATTGACCGCGAAACCTACACGGTAACCAAAGGAAGCGAACAGATTATTCTGGCCAAAAAGGAATTTGAATTGCTTTATCTGTTGGCCAGCAAGCCCGGTAAGGTCTTTTCACGCGATATGATCCTCGAACAAATCTGGGGCAATGATGTGGTAGTTATCAACCGCACCATCGACGTCCACATCCGCAAATTGCGTGAAAAAGTGGGCGAAGATTACATACAGACCGTTAAAGGCGTAGGTTACAAGTTCGGAGCTGAGTGAAAAATCCAACTCCCGCAGCCATTGCCTTTTTGGCAGCCGTAATCATCGGGCTGCTGTTGTGGCCTTTGGGCTGGTTGTTGGGGTGGAGCGGTTGGCGCATCATTGTAGGGGTGCTGCTTTCGGGAGGCATTTCCTATGCGGTGGTCTTGTTTGTGGTCAATTATTTCGTCTACCGTAAAGTCAAGCTTATCTACAAAACCATTTACACGGTTAAATCGAGCAAGTTCAACCAGCAAATCCAGGACAAACTGAGCACCGATCCCCTGGGTGAAGTGATGCACGAAGTGGGTGATTGGGTGCGCGAAAGAGGTGCTGAAATGGAGCAGGAAATGCGCATGGAAACTTATCGAAAGGAGTTTCTTGGCAATGTGTCGCACGAGCTCAAAACACCCATATTCAACATACAAGGTTACATTCACAGCTTGCTAGATGGCGCCATGGAAGACCCTGAACTAACGCGTCATTTCCTGAAAAAGGCAGCCAAGAGTGCCGATCGGATGGAAATGCTGGTGAAGGATTTGCTCACCATCTCCGAGCTTGAAAGCGGTTCCCAGAAGCTCGATCTCGAAACCTTCGACGTGTACGACGTTATCAAAGACATCCTCGAATCGCTTGAGTTCAAAGCCCTCGAAAAGAAAATTACGCTGGGTTTCAAGCAGGGATGCAATCCGCCTTTTTTCGTAAGAGCCGACAAGAAGAAAATCAGACAGGTTTTTGTGAACCTCGTAACAAACTCAATCAAGTATGGCAAGGAGGGTGGACAAACCCTCATCGGCCTGTACGACATGGACAAAAACTACCTCATTGAAGTGTCTGACAATGGCATTGGCATAGAGGAAGAGCACTTGCCGCGATTGTTTGAGCGTTTTTACCGGGTTGACAAGGCTCGTTCGCGCGATGAAGGAGGTACAGGTCTTGGCTTGGCCATTGTAAAACACATTGTAGAGGCCCACAACCAGAGCGTGAATGTGCGTTCAAATCCGGGCGACGGCAGCACTTTTGGCGTTACGCTCGAAAAAGCCATTGATAAGTAGAAAAGCCCGTATTTTTGCGGCATGAAAAAATTGCAGTTTACCGATCTGGTTTTGTTTGAAAACGACCAGGTGGTTGTGGTAAACAAACCTCCCATGCTCAGTTCGCTCGATGAACGCTTTGCCGAAGCACCTTCGCTTTTGCGCATGGCTAAGGCCTACAACGAAGAATTGCGACTGTGTCACCGCCTCGATAAAGAAACTTCTGGTGCACTTATCCTGGCCAAAGACGATGAAACTTATCGCTTTGTATCCATGGAGTTTGAACACCGCCGCGTGCTCAAAAAATACCATGCTGTGGTAGAAGGCATCCACCAATTTGAAATGGAAGAGGTGGATTTGCCCATCGGAACTGGAAGAAACGGCCTCATGCGCGTAGACTTTGGCAGTGGCAAGGAAGCATTGACCTATTTCAATTCCGTTCAATATTTCAGGCATTATACCTTGGTAGAATGTACGCCCATCACCGGTCGTACCCACCAAATTCGTGTGCACTTGGCTGCGCGCAAGGCCATCATTGCCAATGATACCGCTTATGGTGCCAAAGTGCCTTTTCTGTCACAAATCAAGCGCAAGTTTAACCTCGCGAAATTCGAGGAAGAAAAGCCCATGATCAACCGTTTTGCTTTGCATGCCCGCGCCTTGAAATTCCGCTGTGCCGAAGAGGTAGAGGTTGAGGTGACGGCGCCCTATCCGAAGGACATGGAAGTCTTTTTGAAGCAACTTGAAAAGTGGGACAGCTAAGCGATGATTGAGCACGAACTGGCCCGCATCAACAAACTCATTTACCACCGCTTACACGATGTGGAAAGTGGTCTGGAGCCCGAATTAAATGATTCGCTCTACTTCCGGGCCGATGAGTCGGAAGATGAAGCTTTGCGGCGCATCTTCCTCAAACCCTTTACGCAGGTGGTGCAAACCCAGGAATTCAGCCACCCGGTTTCATTGGAGCTGAATCCGTTGTACAGTTTGTGCAAAAGCATTGAATTGGGTCAGGATTTTGTGTTTTGCAGCAAGGGCATGGCCAAGCACCTGCACGATGTTTCCAGGCATCCGGCCATTCCCGGTGGCGATTTGTTCGTCATCCATTTTCAGGATGTTACCCTGGGGAATGCTGTTTTTGATGCTATTGGCATCTATAAAATTGAGAACAAGGACTTCTTCATAGAAACTTCCGAAGTCATTACCGGCGAGCCCGGATTGCGTTTGCGCAAAGGCATAGGTGGCAAGAAGTTCGACAAGGCTGTGCTCGTGCTCTTCAGTGAAGATACAGGCTATACCTTGTTGCCTCTGGAGAAGGCGGGTGGAGAAACAGAATACTGGCAGCGTGATTATGTGGGAGCAGTGCCCAAAAACGACCATATCAACCACACGCATGCGGTATTGAGCCTCACCAAGAACTTCGTGACGCAACAATACCCCGAAGAATTTGAGGTGAACAAAGCCGATCAAATTGATTTGCTGAACCGCTCGGTGGCCTTCTTTAAAACGCACGACACCTTCGAAAAGAAGTCGTTTGAAGAAGAAGTACTGCAGGATGCCGAGGTGATTCGCAGTTTTCACCAGTATAACAAGCAGTATGCTGACGAGGTGAATTGGGAGTTGGCCGACAATTTTGAGATTTCACAGCAGGCCGTTAAAAAACAGCAGCGCATTTTCAAAAGCGTGCTCAAGCTCGATAAAAACTTCCACATCTACATCCACGGCAACCGCAACCTGATTGAGCAGGGCACCGACCCCGACGGGCGCAAATTCTACAAGATTTACTACGACAACGAAGCTTAACTGAAGCGAATGGCTTCAACCGGCCGAATGCGAGAAATGGCAAAGGCAGGTAGCAAAAGCAGCACTACACAGCTGGCAAAGGTGAGCAGGTTCAGCACCAGCCATTCTTGCCAGCCGATGGCCAATGGCACGGCATCTACATAATAGCTGCTTTCATCGAGCCCGATGATTTTGTAGCGCGTTTGTAGCCAGAAAAACACCATGGCCAACAAATTGCCAATGAGCATGCCCATGCCGGCGATGTAGGCCCCCGTAAGCACAAACAAGGAGCTGATGCTGCGGGTTTGCATGCCAAAGGCCTTGAACAAGCCAATGGTTTGCGTTCTTTCCAAAATCAGAATAAACAAGGCCGAAACCATGTTGATACCAGCTACTAAGAGCATGATAATCATCAATACCTGTTTGTTCAGATCGAACAGGTTCAGCCAATTGAACAGGTTGGGGTAGAGGTCCTGGATGCTGTAGGCTTCGAGGGTGACATCGAGCTGATCGCTGAGTTGATAGGAGGTGCTCTGAACCGCTTTCATACCTCCCAGATGCACTTCCATGCTGCCCATTTGGTCATCTTCCCAGCCGTTTAGTTTGCGTATATGGCGCAAATCACTCACCACATAGGGTTTGGAAAACTCACCTTCTATTCCAAGTTTATAAATGCCACTTATGGTAAAAACACGTAAACGAGGTGGTTCTTGAATGAAGTAGCATTGGATTTTGTCGCCAACTTTGAGTTCGAGTTTTTTGGCCACACTTTCGGGTAGCAGGATTTCGTTTGAAGGTTCAGCACCCTTGAAATTGGGCATTTTACCGGCGGTGAGCGTCGATTGCAAAAAACTCGTACGGTAGCTGGCGTCAATGCCTTTAAGCACAATGCCTTCAAAAGCTTCGTCGGTTCGTAGGATGCCGGCTTTGGTGGCATAGGGCGCTACCCATTGTACTTCAGGGTGCTTGCGGATGCTGTCGAGCTGGTCGGCGCGCAAGCGAAACGGCCTTTGTTCAAAAGATTGGCTCAATTCAAGTCGGCTTATTTGAATGTGGCCCCAAAAGCCGGTAAATTTGACGGGAATACTTTCCTGGAAGCCCGTAACGATGGCGCTGGCTGCCAGAATAACCACAATGCCTGTAGCCACACCCGCAATGGCAATACGCACCACCAAACGTGAGAGGTGATTGCCGCGGTCGATGGCCAGGCGCTTAAAAAGAAAACGAATCAGTGACAAAAACTGCTATTTCCCCCAAAATTAGAAAAGCCGCGCTATTTCTTTGGCTATTTATAGGCATTGCTTGCAAAGGGCAGGCACAACTGCTTACAGGAGCCGATCAAACTTCGGTTTGGAAGCCCTTGGTGACAGGTAAAAAACTGGGTCTGGTGGTGAACCATACGGCCATGACACCAAATGGGCACCTGCTCGACGTACTGCTGAAGGAAAAGCAGCAGGTTCAGGCCGTTTTCGCCCCCGAACATGGCTTCAGAGGCGAAGCAGAAGCTGGGGCCAAAATCGAAAATGGTCGCGACCAAAGAACAGGAGTGTCCGTGATTTCGCTCTATGGCAATAAGAAAAAGCCGCAGGCAGCCGATTTGAAAGGCATTGATTTGATGGTTTTTGATATGCAGGATGTGGGCGCACGTTTTTACACCTACATCAGCACCCTGCATTATGTGATGGAAGCCTGTGCAGAGCAAAACATTCCTTTGCTGCTGCTCGATCGACCCAACCCGAATGGACATTACATCGACGGTCCCATGCTCGATACCAGCCTGCGCTCCTTCGTTGGCATGCATCCCATTCCGATTGTGCACGGCATGACCTTGGGTGAGTATGCCCAAATGATCAACGGTGAGGCTTGGCTGGCAGGAGGGGTAAAATGTTCGCTGCAGATTGTGACGCTCAAAGGCTACACACACCAAACGCCTTACAAATTGCCCGTTCCGCCTTCTCCCAACTTGCCCGATATGCATTCGGTGTATCTGTATCCTTCGACCTGCTTTTTTGAAGGCACCGACATCAGTTTAGGCCGAGGTACCGACCGGCCGTTTCAGTTGGTAGGCGCACCTTGGTTCAAAGGTGGAGATACCACTTTTGTGCCTCGCTCCATTCCCGGTAAGGCCGAAAAACCCCCACAAATGGGCAATGCCTGTTTTGGATTCGATTACGGTAAAATTTCACTAGCCCAACTGCAGCAGCGCAAACAGCTTGATCTGCAGCCATTGCTAACCTTCTATGTCCAGGCACCTGACAAAGAAAAGTTTTTCACTCCCTTTTTCGACAAATTGGCTGGCACCAAACAATTACGCGAACAAATAGCCTCGGGCATGACCGAGGCACAAATTCGCCAAAGCTGGGAGCCCGGTTTGAAGCAATTTGCCGCTACACGCAAAAAGTATCTTCTTTATCCTTAACGCCCCGAAATGGACCAAAAGCGCATCATTTTTTTAGGAACGCCGGCTTTTGCGGTGGCAAGTTTGCAGGCAATGGTAGAGGCTGGGTTGCAGGTAGTGGCGGTGGTAACCATGCCCGATAAACCGGCCGGTCGTGGACAAAAACGGCAGGAATCACCTGTAAAACAATATGCCGTTTCGCAAGCCATTCCTGTTTTACAACCCGAAAAGCTCAAGAATCCTGAATTTTTAGCTGAATTGGCAGCATTCAAAGCCGATTTACAAGTAGTGGTAGCGTTTCGCATGTTGCCTGAACTGGTTTGGAACATGCCGCCACTGGGCACCTACAACCTGCACGCCTCTTTGCTGCCTCAGTACAGGGGTGCTGCGCCCATCAACTGGGCCATCATGAATGGCGAGCATGAAACGGGTGTAACGACTTTCAAGTTGCAGCACGCCATCGATACGGGCGATTGGGTGCACCAACAGCGCGTTGTCATTCATTCCGATTGGGATGCCGGGAGGCTGCATGACGAACTCATGGCAACCGGTGCACGATTGATGCTACAAACGGTACAAGAAGTTTTTGCCGGAACCGTGACTTTCCATCCTCAACCCCAAGCAGACGAAGGACTTAAGGCCGCACCCAAGATTTTCAAAGAACATTGCCGCATCGATTGGTCGAAAGCGGGAGAGGAGCTAATTAATCAAATCAGGGGATTATCGCCTTATCCCGGGGCATTCACCATGGCCGATGGTTTGGTGCTGAAGATTTATAGGGCGGGATTTATACACGACCGACACTTTGTTCAAGCCGGTCAGAGTCGTTTGCAAGGAAATGACTGGCAGGTTGCCGTAAGAGATGGATGGGTGATTTTGAAAGAAGTCCAACTCGAAGGCAAAAAGCGGATGCCTGCTGCTGATTTACTTCGGGGCAATGCTGCTTTATCTACCTTGCTACTCGTTTAGTAACCCGCTGTGATACTGTTTAAAGCCAATTGATTGAGGGCTTCGTTAAGGGCTACGGCCTGCTTCCTGAAATAGCGCTTGTGTTTCCATCCGCCTACCCAGCGCACGCCATGTATGGCATTGGTAAGGTAGACTTCGTCAGCCGCCTGCAAATCGGCATGCGATAGGAGCTGTTCCTTCACTGTATAACCCATGTTGGGCAGCAGGTGCAGCATTACCGAACGCATGATGCCTGGCAAGCAGCCACCATCGAGCGCAGGGGTACGCAAAATCCCATCCCGTAAAATGAATACGTTGCTGTTGCTGCTTTCAAGCAGCGCACCTTCTGCATGGTAAAGGAAAACGTCGTCGAGTCCGGCTGCTTTGGCCTCAGCAGCAGCCAAAACGTATTGTAGGGCATTGTTGGTTTTGATGTCAGGAATGAACAAGGTCTGTTTGGGTCGACTGGCATCACCTACTTGCAATCCCTTGTAGTTCAGTTGGAAGGCGTTGTGCGGCAACGGTTGAACTTGCATGAGCCAATCTGCTTTTGAGCTTTCGGGTGTATAAAAACCGCCTGCAGAGCGCCAGACTTGCACTTTCAACCTACCTCCCTGACGCAGCTTATTGGCCTCAATCAACGATAGCAGTTCCTTTTCGAAAGTGGTCAAGTGCCAGGGATTTTGAATACCCAGTGCACGTAAACCATGACTGAGCCGATCAAAATGCCATCCAAGCCAAAGGGGCTGGCCATACATCAAACGAATGGTTTCAAAAACACCATCGGCATAGGCGAAGGCACGGTTGTCGGTACTTAACCGGGCATCACCTGCTTCCACCAACTTTCCATTGCTAATGAGCCATACCATGCTGCAAATTTACGCTTTCCCATTGCACCTGCCTTTTTTCTACCTTATCTGCTCGGGAATATTTAATTTCGTTGCATTAAAGCTATTTATATGCAATCACCTGCACGCGTAGTGACCCTCGGACAGTTTATCATTGAGCGCCAAAAGGAATTTCCTTACTCCAAAGGACAGCTTTCGCGTTTGTTGCGCGACATAGGCATTGCCGCTAAAATTGTTAACCGTGAGGTAAACAAAGCAGGTTTGGTAAACATTCTGGGTGAAGCAGGTACCACCAATGTGCAAGGTGAAGAGGTAAAGAAACTTGATGTTTTTGCCAACGAACAGTTTATTGCTGCCCTCAATGCTGGTGGGGAGTGCTGTGCGGTTGCAAGTGAAGAAGAGGAAGACATCATTCCCATGTACAGCGAAGTGTCGAAGGACGCCAAATATGTGGTTTTGATGGATCCCTTGGATGGTAGCTCCAACATCGATGTAAACGTGAGCATCGGAACCATTTTTTCGATTTACCGACGTACCTCTTTTAATGGTCCGGGAATCCTTGAGGATTGTTTGCAGCCCGGAAGCGAGCAAGTAGCAGCAGGTTATGTAGTGTATGGCAGCAGTACCATGCTGGTATACACCACAGGACACGGTGTAAACGGATTTACACTCGATCCTTCGATTGGTGAATTTTGTTTGTCGCACCCCAATATGCGTGTACCTGAAAATGGCACCATTTATTCCATAAACGAAGGCAACTACATCGATTTTCCGGAGGGCGTAAAGAAGTACATCAAATACTGTCAGGAAGTAGACAAAAAGTCGAAACGCCCTTACAGTTCACGTTACATTGGCTCGATGGTGGCCGATTTTCACCGCAATCTCATCAAGGGGGGAGTTTTTATTTATCCGTCAACCGGTAAAGCCCCTGAAGGTAAACTGCGTTTGGGTTACGAGTGCAATCCTTTGGCATTCATCATCGAGCAGGCGGGAGGCAAGGCATCGGATGGCTTTAATCGCATCCTGGATATTAGGCCCAAATCGCTGCACCAGCGTACGCCGGTGGTTTTAGGCAGTAAAAACATGGTAGAAAAGGTTGAAGAATTTATGCGTACCTATTCGCCGGTGAAGCCGATTGAATATTTTATCGGCTAAAATCGCTTAACGCGCTTCGCCGAGGATTTTGTCCAGAAGCGGAAGGTAAAATTCCCAGAAGAAATAATTTCTGTCAGAAGGTTCAGTAGGATCATAGAAGAACTCCCTGAAAAAGCGGATGCCTTTGAGGTAGCTTCTTTTCAATTGAACCGGATTATCGGCAAAATCACCGGCAAAATAATAGAACCGGTAATCACTGCCTTCGTGTGCCAGAATAGCGGGGAAACGCGTGGGCAGCCCCCAATGTCGCATGACTGAATCACCGCGCGGCGTAAGTTGCAGTTGGTAGTTGGCCCAAACGTCGAGGGAGTCGTTAATCATGATGTCGAACCAAAAGGGGTAGGGCATGCTGTCATTTACGGCCAGGTGTTGCCTGATGCTGTCGCTGGTGACGATTATGGGTACAGGATAAGTCAGGCAGTTGCTGTCTTCTAAAATTTCAATTTGATCTGATTCATTTACGAATACGATTCCGCCCTTTTTGAATGGCCAGCGTCCATGTTGTTGCACATAGCCATTTTTCATCCAGTGTGGAATTTCCAGGTTCTGGGTGGTGTCGAGGTTGTCGACAAAGCGGCCAATCCAGCCCGACCAACGCAAACCAAACGTCTTTTCGAATGCCTTGCGTTCAGCATTTGCTGTTGGCGACCCAATGCAATTGAATTCTGTAATGATGGTTTTGCCTTGTTCTTTGGCCATTTGCATGACCTTTAAGTCTGCCTTAGTGAGTCCACCATAAATGATGCTTGACCTTTCTCCTTCCTGTGCTTTGTTGTCCCACTCCAGGCTAAAAATGCCGTAATTATCGGTGAAATAGAGGTGCGAACTGTTGGTCACCACACTATCGAGTTGCTTTTCGCTCAGCTGCGAGAGTCCTTTGATTTCATACTTTTTGAGCTTTCCGGGATAAAAGCCGTAATAGTCGCTGGCTATTTTGTAAACCTTGTTGGTTTGCGGATGACTTCTTTTTTCGTGCCGCAACCACCAAAAAAGTGAGGCATGCTCTTCGTATTCGGTATTCAATACGGTTTTGTCAACCACTGTAAGTGCCAGCGGTACTTTGGGTGTAAAAAACCACCACAGGAGCATGAGTAGGGGACTTACTACGAGTAAAATGACCAGTATTTGTAGAAACCGAAGGAAGTAGGCGACAGCTTTCATGCTTTTTTCTGGGTGTTAAATCCTGTTCGCGTCATTTCGCCCCAGCTTTTTTTGCCTTGCACAAAATCCAGATTACCTCTGATACCCCACCAAACCACTTTGGGGTGATGAAAGAATGGTTCTAAGATGGCGGCAACAATCAGTTTACGGATGTCTTTCCAGCGGGTGTACTGGTAGTACGACATTTCATCAAACAGGATGGCAGCCATGCTCATCATCAACGCAAAGGCATAAACGCTACCCATGAGCGCAAAAAAGTAGGGCCAGTTTGGCAAATCAAGCAAGGCCAACAAGAGGAAATATACCAGACCAAAAACCTCTACAACGGGTGCCAACCACTCAAAGAAAAACCAATATGGATAGCTCAACATGCCCAGAATGCGGTATTTGGGGTTAAAAAACATCCGTTTGTGCATGAGCAAGGTTTCTATGGTACCACGCATCCAACGGTTGCGTTGCCGGCCAAGCACTTTGTTGGTAGAGGGTGCTTCGGTCCAACAAAGCGGGTCAGGAATGAAGCTCACCGTGTATTGCTCTCCGCGTTCAATCATGTAGCTGCGCATACGTACAATCAACTCCATGTCTTCGCCCACCGTACTGTGGTCGTAACCGCCACAAGCAACGGCAATTTCTTTATCGAATAGCCCAAAAGCACCAGATATTAGCAGGAGTCCATCGGCCTTGCTCCATCCCATGCGACCCATAAGGAAAGCCCGACTGTATTCCATCACCTGAAAGCGTGCGAGCATATTGTCGGGTACTTGAACGGCTTTCAGAAATCCGTCTTCAATAACGCAGGAATTCGCTATTCTGATTACACCACCTACCGCAATTGCCCGGTTTTCGCTTTCCATGAACGGTTTGACCATTTTCAGCAAAGCGTCTTGCGACAATACGCAATCTACATCAATGCAAGCTGCATATTTACCGCTGGCCACGTTGAGGCCCGAATTGAGCGCATCGGCCTTGCCGCCATTGTTTTTATCTACAACCAGCAGCTTGTCGAAAATGCTGTGTTTCGATTTGTAAATACCGCGAATGGGTTTGTGTGCAATGCGGGCATCGTAGGCATAAGGGATGAGCTCGAGGTCGTAATTGTCAATCAGTTTTTGCAGCGTATCGTCCTTCGAACCGTCGTTTACCACCACAATTTCGAGTTGTGGGTATTGTAGCGAGAGAAGCGATTTGACGTTTTCAACGATGGTTAATGACTCGTTGTAGGCCGGCGCGATGAGGCTTACTCCCGGAGTTAAAGGCGATGCCAGGATTTCGCGGTAATCGGTATATGCGTTTTCACGCTTGTAGGAAATAAGGGCACGGGCGCTGACAAAGGCCAGCATCATATACGAACTGCAAATGCTGATGGTGTAAACCAACAACACGATGTCGAAATAATACGTAAAGGTTTCTAACGCCTGCTTCATATACGCTGCAGCCTCCTGTCTGCGGCATGTGCCAAAATAGCTGCAATCACGGGTTGGTTAAGACCAAGGTGTTCGTAGTCTGCGGGAAAATTATCTGAATCAAAACGAGCCAGGCCTTTGGCTGCCAAAAGCGAAATTTCGTGCTTGTTAAGGAGCAAGGCAGAGGAATAAAATGACAAGCGGTCGTAACCGGTTTGCAGCAGGTATTGCATGATGGCGAGCTGCACAACCTGCGTTTCCAAACCGAATTGATCAGCCAAAATCTCCTGCATTTGGAAATCACCCAACCGCATCAGGCCCAAAATGGCCTCTTCACGCAGGTGTTCACGTGGGTGTGAGGACAAGGCCTGCAAATCAGGAATGTCGTTGGTGCAGCCAAAAAAAGATGACATACGAATGCCAAATACAGCGATGGATTGATTCGCAGAATGAAACAGGCTGCTGAAGCTGTTGATTTTGTCTTCGTTTCTGCTTTTCAGTGACTCATGCAAACGCAACTGTTCCCAGTCGGTAAGCGGAAAGGTGATTGATTCAAACAAGCGCAACCGGTTGTCGGGATTACCTAACTCTAGCACTGCTAACTGTGCATTGCTTCGCACCAGCCAATTGGGGTGGTTTAATAGCTTTTGGATGTATTCAACCGTTTCAACGATGCGCATTTCTCGCAATTCGTCAATACCCGATGCCTGTATGTGCCAAACCTTTGCATGTAATTTACTGATGGAAAAGGCTTCCAACTTCAGCACCCTGTAAAGTGTTCGCAACTTGAGCGATAGTTCACCATCGAGTCCCTTATTCAGTTTTACAATCAGGTTGGTGAAAGTCTGCTTTTGAAAACGGGTCCGAAGCCGGGAAGCTATTTCATGCGGAATCTTGGGGTTCTCTATAAAGTCATCAGATTCGTAGAGCAACTTTAACAAAAAAGGCTCATACAATGCTGCCAACTGTTTTTCAAAGCGATCGTCGGCCATTTTGGCAATCCGGCTCAAAATGGTGAGTGCCAAAAAAATCAACGCCAGAAACAAAAAAGTGAAAATCAGCCAAAAAATAAACAGCATGCCATTACCATATTGGTGCTGGAGGTAGGTGCTGAAAATGGCTACATTGTCGACCGGATTCATCGGAATTGAAATAACAAGGTGGTACCGGTGCTAAAACGGGTTCTGAAATTACCCGGAAGGAATTCTTCGTTTTTGAATTCAACAAAAGGCTTGGCCGACCATTGTGGATTGAATTTCCACTGTACATCCAAGCGAATTAAAGTGGCAGCAAGTAAAAAGAGCTGGTTGGAAGGTGCCGCATCGGGCGAGTTCAGGCGGAAATCCAAATCAGGAGAGTTGCCAATGCCATAAGTCAGGTTAATCCAGCTGTTGTCAGCTCCGAAATAGCGGCGAATCTGGATGGTGTTGGTGACGTAAACGTTGCCGGCAGTGGGAATGATGAACGGACGAACACCCAGCCAATATTTACCGGCATACTTGCCCGCGGCGAGGGTAAAACTGTGAATTCGGCTGTCGGGGAAATTGATAAAACGCCAGCCGGCCGAGAACTCAAAGCTTTTGGGAAGGTCTCTGAAAATCTCACCACCCATCCTCAATCCAGGGAACAACAGGCCATTTCCGAATCCCAAACCAGCATAGGCGTAGGTTTTTTTGTTGATGCGCGGATACCATTCGGCCTCGAGCTGGGTAGAATTGAGGTTGAACCGGTTGATGTAAGTTCCACGCACAACCAGTGGGCCAGTAAGCACCTTTTGTGCATACTCCAACGAAAGCCATTGCCAATTTGGAATGGGTGCATCAAAAGTGCTGAATTGGTAATCGAGCTGCACGTGGCGTTGGCGACTTTGCTGCAGGTTGGTGCCGTGGAGTATGCGCAAGCCTGGATATGAAGCACCGCCATCGAGTAAGGCCCGGGTGAGCGTCAGGCTTTGTTCGTAATTCTTGAGTTCGTGCCAGGCCCGTGCGTGGTACCAGTTTAACAGCATGCTGTCGGTTTGAGACCAGCCAAGTCCCGGCACCAACGACAACAGCTTGTCAGATTTACCACTCCACAAATAGGCGTCGGCCTTGACCCAAATTGCTTCGGTCCAGGTGGGGTCCGTTTTTACCAGCGAATCGGCCAGTAATTCGCCTTCGAGCCATTTTTGTTCCCACAGCCAAGTGCGCGCTTTGAATAAGGCGGCATCGCGGTAGGTAGGTTGAATTTGCAAAATTCTGTCAATAATTACCCTGCTTGAATCGTATTGCTTTTTATAGGCCAATTCCCGCGCCTGGGAATAAAGCACTTCCACATCTACGGTTTGCGCATGGCTTACATCAAAAAAGCCAGTTACGAATAGTAGAAGCAATACAAGACGCTTCATCAACGTGGAAGGTTTTTACGTACCCTGATGCTCAATTCTTCGGCTCTGAAGGGTTTGCTGATGAAATCGTCGGCGCCCAGTGAAAAGGCCTCTACTACGGTTTTTTCAAGTCCCACGGCTGATAAAACCAAAATAGGGGTGTTTTTTTTCAATACATTCCGCACGTGGGCAATGATTTCAAGTCCTGATACATAAGGCATCATGATGTCGGTAATGATGATATCCGGCTCCCAACTTTCTATTAATTTAACTCCATCTTTTCCATCTTCGGCAATCTTTACTGCATAGCCATCTTTTTGAAGACGGAATTCAATCACCTTGAGCATCATGCGCTCGTCCTCAATCACCAATACCTTGTGAGACATAGCACGAAAATAATATTATATCTCCTATCCAATATCTTCTTTTTGGCTTTTAATCAGCAACTATATTAAATTAGCAAGGTAATAGTGGTGAACTACGGCTTTAAATCCGATACTAGCTAAAATTTAAAAGCATGATAAAGCCCATCGACTCATACGAAGCGTACCAATTGGCTTACCAAAAAAGTGTGGAACAGCCTGAAGCCTTTTGGGCAGACATAGCTGACCAATTTGAATGGCGCAAAAAATGGGATAAGGTCTTAGACTGGAACTTTCAAGAGCCAAAAATCAGCTGGTTCGAAGGAGCACAGTTGAATATTACCGAAAACTGTTTGGACCGCCACTTAGAAAGCAATGGCAACAAATTAGCACTGATTTGGGAGCCAAACGACCCCAAAGAACGTTTTGTGCGCTACACCTACCGTGAGTTGCACGAAGAAGTATGCCGATTTGGCAATGTGCTTCGTAAAAATGGGGTAGGCAAAGGCGATCGGGTGTGCATCTATATGCCCATGATTCCTGAACTGTCCGTGGCAGTATTGGCCTGTGCTCGAATTGGTGCGGTGCATTCGGTAGTTTTTGCGGGATTTGCAGCACATAGCGTGGCCGACCGCATCAACGATTCGGGCTGCAAAATGGTCATCACAGCCGATGCACTCAACCGCGGAGCCAAACAAATTCCATGCAAAGCCGTGGTTGACGAGGCCCTTGCAGAATGCCAATCGGTTGAAAAAGTAATCGTTTTTGAGCGTGTGGGATGGCCGGTACACATGGAGCCGGGTCGCGACCTATGGTGGCACGACGAAATGAAAGGCATTTCGGCAAATTGTCCCGCCGAAGTCATGGAGGCCGAAGACATGCTGTTCATTTTATACACTTCCGGCTCAACGGGCAAACCCAAAGGGGTGGTGCATACCTGCGGTGGCTACATGGTGTATACGGCTTATACATTTGCCAATGTGTTTCAAATCAAGCCCAACGATGTGTATTGGTGCACCGCCGATGTGGGTTGGATAACTGGTCACAGCTACCTCTTGTACGGTCCGCTGCTCAACGGAGCTACCACGCTCATGTTCGAAGGAGTGCCTACCTATCCCGATCCGGGACGCTTTTGGCAGGTGTGCGACAAACATGCTGTAACCATCTTTTACACGGCGCCCACAGCCATCCGCTCGCTCATGGCAGCAGGAGAGGACCACGTGCTTTCCTACAGTCTCGACAAACTGCGTGTGCTGGGTTCGGTGGGTGAGCCCATCAACGAAGAGGCCTGGCATTGGTACCACATCCACGTAGGAAAAGAGCGCTGTCCACTTACCGATACCTGGTGGCAAACCGAAACAGGAGGCATCATGATCGCCGCCTTGGCGGGCATTTCTCCACTCAAACCGGGTCATGCAGGTTATCCGCTTCCCGGTGTACAGCCTGTTCTTTTAGATCAGGAAGGCAAAGAGATTCAGGGAAACAACCAGGAAGGCTATCTCGCTATCAAATTCCCCTGGCCGTCGATGATTCGCACCACCTATGGCGACCACGAACGTTGCCGGCTCAACTATTTTGATACCTACAAAGGCTATTATTTTACCGGGGATGGTGCTCGTCGAGATGAAAATGGCATGTACCGCATCATTGGCAGGGTAGACGACGTGATCAACGTATCGGGCCACCGCTTTGGCACGGCGGAAATCGAAAACGCCATCAACCTGAATCCACATGTGGCCGAATCGGCCGTAGTAGGTTACCCGCACGACATCAAAGGGCAGGGCATTTATGCCTTTGTGGTGTGCAGAGAGAAGGAATTTGATCCGATCAACCTAAAGGGCGAAATCACCGAAACGGTTGTGGCACAAATTGGCAAAATTGCCAAGCCCGATAAGATTCAGATTGTAAGCGGACTACCTAAAACACGCTCAGGTAAAATCATGCGGCGCATTTTGCGCAAAGTGGCCGAAGGCGATACGAGCAATTTGGGCGATACCAGCACCTTGCTCGACCCGCTGGTGGTTGATGAAATTGTTGGAGGAAAACTCTGAGCTAAAACAAACGGGCCAACAAAATAAAGCTCAGGAGCACTACGATTTGCGTGCTGAAAATGAGCAATCCGCTAGTTGCTGCCCTTGGACCGGTTTTAATCAGCTGTTTGAACTGAATACCGAAGCCTATGCCAATCATCGATAGCAGCAGCAAGTAGCTGCCAGTTTTTTCGAGCGATTTGGTATAGGTTTCCGGTAGCAATCCCGATGAAGTGATGATGGCTGCTAGCATGAAACCCCATACGTAATTGGGCACCAGTGAAAGCGACAATTTCTCTTGTTTGCCCTTGTTGAATTTGTAGCCAACGTAAAAAATCACCGGACCGAGCAATAGAATACGGCCCATTTTGATGAGAAGGGCCAAGGTGCCTGTTTCTGCATCCACGCTGAAACCCGCCGCAACCACATGACCGACTGATTGTAGGATAGCGCCGGTAAAAAGCGCGCTTTCCGCATGGTTCATTTCAAGCAGGCCTGCCAAAAAGGGGAACAAAAAGATGCCAATGGTCCCGAGCAGGTTGACCACGGCTACTGCCAGTCCTATTTCCGGCTTTTCCGCGTTCACCACCGGTGCGGTTGCGGCAATGGCGCTGTTGCCACAAATGCCGTTTCCTGCACCCATAAGCCATTTTAAAGACGGCGACATGCCTTTGCAATACCATTGCGAACTGGCCAGACTCAGGAAAACCATTCCTACCAATACCGCCAAATACAAGGGCGATAGTTCGGCCAGCAAGCCCAGGTTCAAACCAAATCCCAACAGCATGGTTGCCACAGCAAGAAGGTGCTTCTCAGCATATTGAAATACACTGCGAATGCCCTCAGGCCATTGGATGCTGTTGCCAGCGATGATAGATAAAACCAAAGCCAAAGCAATGTTGCCGATACCCGGCACCAACGGATTCAAACCTTGGGCAGCAAAGGCCAAGGCGAGCAAGATCAGCCAACCAGGTATATTCGCGGGTACTTTAAACATGGGTCAAAATTCAGGCTTTTCTGCTTTGCAAGGTGTAACTAAAGTAGCTTTTCTACGCGCGATTTGTAATGCTTATAGCTGTTGCAAAAAGGACAGGGTATTCACCCCATCGGCATAGTCCCACAACTTGGGTTGTTGGCTTTGTCCATAACCAACTCCGCCGGGTACCCATTCAGCGGCAGATACCACGCATTGTAACTGCTCTTCATTTTCCATTAACCAGCTGTGTATTTCATTCGGATGCTGGTAAGAGGCATAATTCAGCACACTGATGGCCGCGCTCAATTGGGTCCTTTCTTGCAAAATCACGGCATTGTTGGTGTAATGCAGCTCGCGGTTCACCATGAGAATGGCAAGGTTATAGTCGAAATTGTTCACATAGCGTGGATGTTGCAACAGCTCAGCACAACGCTTTTCCCAGGCTTCAAACAAACGATGAAGTTCAAATCCTGCTGGCAACCATACCAGACTTACGTTTCTGCAACCCAAGCCAAAGTAGTCGAAAACATCGTTGCCCAGCATCACCAGTTCTTCGGCACTTTCATTTCCCGTTAAAACTGCTACCGAATGCCTGTTCTTGCGGATGATGTGAGGCACATTTCTGAAATAGTACTCAAAATACCGGCTGCTGTTGTTGCTTCCGGTGGCGATGAGCGCCTCTATACCATTCAGCTTTTCAGAAAAAGTGATCTGGTCTCTCCAGGCAGGATTTGCTTGAATCAACAACTCACAGGCCCAGGGAATAAGCACGGCATCGTCGCTCGAGCACTTGATGCGGGCTTTGTGGCCTGAGAGCAGCACGCACAACACATCATGAAGTCCTACCAAAGGGATATTGCCGGCCAAAATGAGCCCGACTTCCTTTTGTTTAGAGGTGATTTTGTCATGACCTTCCCACTGAGTCACCTCTTGCTCGCTCAAACTATCCGCCCAGGCGTCTACAGCCTGCCTGATATTGGCTTCGGTAAACCACAAATTCGAAGCTACAGCCTTGGCAAACACCTCTTGACTATCTGGTGATGAGAGGGCAGCGCGGAGACTTTTTCCAAAGGCCAGCAAGGCCTTTGTGTTGGCAGGTAAATTCACGGCTATTTGTGGTTTGGTAAAGGTTAAGATTGTATTTTTGTGCCACAAAAGTACACATCAACTACGCAATATGGCCATTATCATTACCGACGAATGTATCAACTGCGGAGCCTGCGAGCCAGAATGTCCGAACAATGCCATTTATGAAGGTGGAATCGACTGGGCATATGCCGACGGTACAGGGGTGAAAGGCGCTTTTAAGACCAGCAAAGGTGAAATGGTGGATGCAGACGAAAGGCATGCGCCGATTTCTGACGATATCTATTTCATCGTTCCCGACAAATGCACCGAATGTGTGGGCTTCCACGAAGAACCACAATGCGCGGCTGTTTGTCCGGTTGATTGCTGCGTTCCCGATCCCGACCGCCGCGAATCGCAGGAAATGCTGCTCGAACGCAAAGCCTCGCTGCACCTCGATTGAACCAAAAGCCACTTCGGTGGCTTTCTTTTTTACACAGCCTGTACACAGCGGCAGGCACAAACACCCCAAACCCTATATTTGTGTCATGCGCATAGGCATTTTTTTTGGCGGCAATTCACGCGAACGCGAAGTATCGTTTGCAGGTGGCCGCACCGTGTACGACAACCTCAATAAATCGCTCTTTGAAGCGGTACCCATTTTTGTAGACAGCTTTGGAAACTTGGTACTGCTCGATTGGCAATACCTTTACAAAGGCTCTATCCGCGATTTTTACCCTCCTGTGGAGGCGCTTTTGCCTTCGCCCAACCTGTTTCAGGTATATGCTGAACACCTGGGCCAGCTTGAACCAGCCGCCCAGCAAGACCTGCTGAAGCGCCTGGGCAAGCCGTTGCAGCCCTTTGAATTGAATAATTACATCGACTTTGCATTCCTGGCCCTGCACGGCAAGAACGGCGAAGATGGCCGTTTGCAGGGATTGCTCGAGTGGTTTGGCATTCCGTACTCAGGCTCTGGCATTGGATCTTCGGCACTCGGTATGGACAAAGCCGCGCAGAAACAGCTCATGCAGGCCATGCATTTGCCCGTACCACGTTTCGCCAGCCTACACCGCGCCAGCTGGCTCGACATGGGAACTAGCGAAAAGGCCAACTTCCTCAAGCAATTGAAAGAAACCGTGGGCTTTCCCTTGGTGGTAAAAGCTGCTAACCAGGGCAGCAGCATTGGCATCAGCATCCTGGCTGAGGCCGATGAGAAGTTGTTCGAAGAGGCTGTGAACCGCTCCTTTTTCCGCCAGGAAATAAGTGGAGCCACATGGCTGCAGCTCAACAATACCGCACGAACCCGTTGGGTACGTGAGTTTTCCGATATCCGATCTAACATCGGATTGCCAGTAGTTACACCAGCCGGGGAAACCATTTATCACCCCGAAGACCTCCTCAGCTACCTGAACAACCAACTGCAGCAGCCTGCGCATTCGGTGATGTTAGAGGCCATCGACGGAGAGCATACCGTCCTTTTTGAATCTTTCATTCCGGGCAAGGAGTTCTCTTGCATTGTCATCCAGCAAGAAGACGGTCAGCCCGTTGCTTTGCCACCCACCGGCATTGTCAAGGGCAAGGAGCTGTTCGATTACCGCTCGAAATACCTGCCCGGACTTTCGCGCAAGGTTACACCCATCGATTTGCCGATGGAGGTGATTGAACGCATCAGAAAAGCTTGCAGCGAGTTGTTCATGCTGTTCGGATTTGAGGTATACGCCCGCATCGACGGCTTTTATGCCGAGGACGGCAGCATCTTGCTGAACGACCCCAATACCACTTCGGGCATGATGCCTTCGTCTTTTTTCTTTCACCAGGCAGCAGAAATCGGACTGAATCCCAGCCAATTCCTTACCTACATCATCCGCACCAGCCTGCAACAGCGTACCCGCAAAGGCTTGTTGACAGCGGGCCCCAACAGCCTCTTGAGCCGTTTGGACGCTGCATTGGCCAAAGAGCATGCTGCGGCATCGAGCAAGCGTAAAGTGGCCGTGGTCATGGGTGGCTATTCAAGCGAAAGGCACATCTCGGTGGAGTCGGGTCGCAACATCTACGAAAAATTAAGCTCTTCGGCCGAATACGAGCCTTTGAGTGTATTTCTTACAGGAAATGCGCAGGCATTTGAGTTGTACGCCATTCCCATCAACCTGCACTTGAAAGACAATGCCGACGATATTGCCGGCAAAATCCGCCATTTTGAGGTGCATCCGGTAATCCGCCAAATTCAGGAGGAGTGTAAAGACATTACCCGTCTATTTGCATTCAATGCCTTGCTGCAACCGCAAAAATTGTCGTTTGAAGAGCTTGCTAATCGGGTAGAAGAGGTTTTTATCGCGCTGCACGGTCGTCCAGGTGAAGATGGCACCCTGCAGATTGAGCTCGAAAAGGTTGGCTTGCCGTATAATGGTAGCTCTCCTGCCTCGAGTTCGCTCACCATCAACAAATACGAAACCAACGAACGCCTGGCAGCAGCCGGCATGTTGGTGGCCAAGCATGCACTCATCTATGAAGGCGATTTCGCCAACCACGAGGCACTGGCCGACTACATTTTGCAAAATTTCAAACTGCCGGTAATTGCCAAGCCTGTTGACGATGGCTGTTCTTCGGCGGTGAAAAAGCTGAAAAACAAGGAAGAGCTGCTGGCTTATGCCGCGCTCATTTACCGCAATCAGGAAGAGTTGATGGACGGTCCTGCACAGGTGCTCAAACTCAAACCCAAGGAGGAATTCCCGCAAAAGCCGGTGTTTTTGGTAGAAGAATTCATCGAAAAGGGCGATGCTACTTTCTTCCTCGAAGTAACCGGAGGTATGCTAACACGCTTGAACAATCAAGGCGAGGTAATTTACGAAGTCTTTGAGCCCAGCGAAAGTCTGGCCGAAGGCGAAGTGCTTTCGCTCGAGGAGAAGTTTTTAGCAGGAGAGGGACTCAACATTACCCCGGCACGTTATACCAATAGCCTGGCCGACAATTCCGTGGTTAGCATCCATGTACGCAAGGAGCTCGAACGGGCAGCTCGTATCATGGGGGTAGAAGGTTACTGCCGCATTGACGCCTTTGTGAAGATTTACGATTTGCAGCGCATTGAGGTGTACATCATTGAAATCAACTCACTGCCCGGCATGACGCCTGCAACTTGTATTTTCCACCAATGTGCCATCAACGGCTACAAACCGTATGACTTCATCGATCGCATCCTTACTTTTGGTCGTGAAAAATCAAAACGTACAGCATGAGCGTTTGGCAATTTTTGAAAAGCAAGACTTTTAGAAACAACCTGCTCACCGCAGTGGGTGTATTGGTCGTGATTGTCATTGCGCTCGTTCAGTACCTGAAGTTCTACACCAATCACGGTCAGGAGATAGAAGTTCCTGATTTGAAGGATTTAAATGTAGATCAAATTCAAGCTTTACTTGAAGATCATGACTTTAAATTTGTGGTGGTCGATTCGACCTATATTCGCGGCAAGCAGCCTAATTTGGTGTACGAACAAGACCCTCAGGCCGGAAGTAAAGTAAAGGAAGGCCGGACCATTTATGTTTCCATTACTTCTTCGAATACTCCTAAAGTAAAGCTGCCGAATTTGATTGATTTGAGTTTGCGCAAGGCTACAATCGACCTCCGAAACATCGGCTTGGAAGTGGGTGAGTTGATCATGCGACCCGATATTGCCAACAACGTGGTGCTTGAAATGAATCTGGCGGGTCGTAAGGTGATGCCGGGAAAAGAAGTGCCACGCGGCACTGCCGTTGACCTGGTAATCGGTATTTACAATGTCGATTCATTGGTGGCCATTCCAAACCTGGTTGGTCTTACCATTGAGGAAGCGCGCTTCTATTTGTCGGAAACAGCCCTGTATCTCGGAAGAATCAACTACCAAGGCACAATAGCCGATACCACCAAAGCGTTAGTGGTACGTCAATTCCCGGAGGCGATTGAAGACGAAATGATCAATACCATGTCGTTTGTTGACATTTGGGTGGAGGAAAATAATTGAAGAAACTCATTCTGCTGATTCTTGCCGTATTCACCGGCATAGCTGGCTCTTTAGCACAGGAGGTTGTTAGTCCGTTACGCTTTATGCCACAGCAAAAAGCCATGGTTCAACAACGAATCAGCAGTGTCTTGGATACACTTATTTTACCTTTTACTGATGATTTCAGCGCTTCACAGGTAACGCCCGATAAAAATTTGTGGACGGACCGTTTTGTATTCGTCAATACCGACATGGCCGATGGTCCTCCAACCCTTGGCGTGGCTACTTTCGACGGGCTGGATGAAAAAGGGGATGCTTACGATATATTTTCACCTACAGGTAGCGGATTGGCCGACAGGCTGAGTTCTCAGGCCATCAACCTGAGTGCCGATGACCCGGCCGACTCGGTATATCTCAGTTTTTTTGTCCAACCTGCCGGTTTTTGTGATCCACCCGAATCGAATGACTCGCTAAGCCTCGAATTTTTTGCTTCCGACAGCCTTTGGAAACGTGTTTGGAGCATTACCGGGTCGAGTAACCGGGCTTTTCAACAATTCATGGTTCCGGTTGCCGAAACGCAGTTTTTTCACGAAGGTTTCCGGATGCGCTGGTCGTCATACGGCAATAGGACCGGCAATGTGGATGTTTGGCACCTCGACTATGTGCGTTTAAACCGCAATCGTTCAGCCATCGATACGGGAATCACCGACGTGGGCTTCAAAAGCCGGCCAAGCTCCTTGGTTACGCCCTACCAGGAAATGCCCTGGAAACAGTATGCTGCAGATAGTGCCAGGTTTAAAGCTGCTAATCACAAGGTGGTTGCCCGCAACTTAGGTGCTGCACGCAACGTGGGTTACAAATTCACCACCGTGAATCGTAACAACAACAGCACGGTGATTGATGTAGGCATTCAAAACATCTCGCCATTTCCCGAAAACAGCGATTTCACTTTTAACTTTCCGTCTTTTCCCATTCCACAAACGAGTACCGACAGTCTGGAACTTGAAACCACCTATCGCCTCCAAAATGCTCCTGATTTTTGGGCGAACAACGATACGGTGCGCAGAACACAGCGTTTTTGGAACCACTTTGCCTACGATGACGGAACTGCCGAAACAGGCTATGGCCTCAACACCATCGGCGGCAGTGTAGCCTACAAGTTTTACACGGCCACACCCGATACCTTGAGAGGGCTTTGGATGTACTTTACTCAGGCTGCTGAAAATGCCGCTTTAGAGCTTTTCAACCTCAAGGTTTGGGCATTCATAGGTGAAGGGAGTTTCACTGGAAATGAATCAGTCCTTACCCAACAGCCTTTGCAGCGTCCACGTTATGCCGACAGCATAGGGCAGTTTGTATTTTATGCGCTCGATACGCCCGTTTTGGTACGCGATTCGTTTTACGTAGGCTGGCAGCAATTAACCCAAAGATTGCTGAACATCGGACTCGATCGGAACAACCAGGTAGCAGGAGTGAAGTGGTTTAATACGTTGGGTCAATGGAATCCATCGGCAATCAATGGTTCTTGGATGATTAGACCTGTTTTGGCCACCGAATTGCGCTTTCCTACTAGTGTCACAAATCACAAAGAGCATTTTTGGCAATTGTATCCGAATCCTACAGATGGCTGGTTGCGGTGGTCGGGATTGGAGACGGTCAATCGGGTAGAGGTGAAAGACATTCAAGGCAGGCTCATTATGCAACAGCATGATGTACTTGTGAACCAAGTAGATGTCAGCGCCCTCCATCCAGGCCTGTACTTCATAACGCTGCAGAGTCAGTCGGGCAGAAGTTACACCAAACGATTCATTCGTCACTAACCGCCTTCCATTGTTGATGGAAAGCGTATCTTTGCGCTCAAATTAGCCCCATGCGCAATAAAGTATTCAAAACCCCTTCCGATTCGGTCACCATCATGAACGAATTGGTGCTTCCCAATGATACCAATACCCTGCTGAACCTCATGGGAGGCAAGTTGCTGCATTGGATGGACATCTGCGCAGCCATTACCGCACAGAAGCATAGCAACCGCATCGTGGTAACCGCCAGTGTCGACAATGTGAGTTTTAGCAAAGGAATTAAACTAGGCGACGTTGTTACGCTCACCTCTAAAGTAACCCGTTCCTTCAACTCGAGCATGGAGGTACATATTGAGGTGTGGGGCGAAAACATTCCCGCCGGACAGAAATACAAGTGCAACGAGGCTTATTTCACCTTCGTAGCCGTTGACCAAATGGGCAATCCCATCAATGTGCCTGAACTTAAACCCGAGACACCCGAAGAACTGCGCTTGTACGATGGTGCCTTGCGCCGTCGTCAATTGCGCCTCATTTTAGGTGGCCGCATGAAGCCTGACGAGGCCACAGAGTTGAAGATGCTCTTCACAGAGAATAACGCATAAAAAAAGCCGCCTTTGTTCTAAGGCGGCTTTTTTATTGAAAGGTGCTGCAGTTATGGCTTGAATTCAGCAGCTTTCATTTTGCCGTTTACGGTAATGTTTTTGATTTCCATAGCCAGGCTACGTGGACCAAACTGAATGGTGGTTTTGTGAGGCACCAGCACATTGCCCTTTACTTTGCGGTAGTCCGACAAATCCGAAGTTTGTGCCACTTCACCTTCAGGGCCATCGTCTACACGGACCTCACGTACTTTGAAGCCGGTAGCGGCGTCATAATACTCGGTTTGTTTGTTGCCAGATGGGAAAGTAACCTCAACAACATAGGTTTCAACTTCATTCACCATCTCAATGCCCTGCAATTTCAGCTGGTAGCCTACTTTCCCATAGCTTGCTTCGGGGAGCATGTCAGCACCTTCTTTCAGTTGAGCAAGACGATCTCCGCTTACTTCTTTGTTGCCTGGCGCTTGCATGCCGCTTTCGAAGGCTTTTTCACCATCAAACTTCACTTGTTGAATCACCATGGCGCCATTCAAGGTCATTTTGGTTTCAAAGAAATTAGGACGCATTTTACGCACCTGCATGGCCAAGGTCATGTTTTGCATGCTTGCCGACATGGTGATGTCCAGGTTCTTTACCTTATTCCATGCTTTCATGCCGCCTGTGGCATTGATGTAGTTGTCAACCACTTTTTGAGCAGTTAAACCGGCTGGAAGAGGCTTGCTGGGAGCCTTCACTTCGTTGCCATACATATCCACCATTTCCACCTTACCATTGGCTGCGTACTTGCCCAACGATTCAGCAATGGCTTTGGCGTTGCCTACACAAATGATGTAAGCCTGACCGGGCTGGATATATTTCTGCGCGGCAGCCTGTACATCAGCAGGAGTGATGGCTGCCAAATTTTTCAAGTAGTTGCGGTAATAATCTTTAGGCATGCCATAACGCTCAATGTCGATGGCGTAAGAGGCGATGGTTTGTGGATTTTGCAGACCAATGGCAAAGGAACCGTTCAAGTAGCTCAAGATACCTTGTACTTCCTTAGCTGGGGCGATGCTATCGCGTACACGCTTGAGTTCATACAAAAACTGCATCACCGAACTGTCGGTAACTGCTGTACGCACCTGTGCATAGGCGTTGAACTGACCCACCAGGATATTGCGGCTCAGGCTGCTGTAGGCACCATAAGTGAAGCCATAAGTTTCACGCAAGTTGTTGAACAAACGGGCATCACCACCTCCCAAAAGGGTATTCATTACACTGGCAGCAATGGCATCGCTTGCACCGGGTTTCAACTGAACAGGATGCGCAATGTTGATTACAGTTTGTACCGCAACCGGACGATCAACCACTACCACACGGGTGCGTGCAGGTAGGGCAGGAGTAGCATACTGGTGCTTGGGTACCTCTGCCTTTTGCCATGCACCGAAGGCCTTTTCAACCAGTTTTCGGGCTTCATCCACGGTGATATCGCCTACCAGGGCCATGTATCCCACATTCGGGCGATAGTAGGTGTTGAAGTAGTTGCGACACAAATCAAGGGTGATGTTCTCCACGGTTTTTTCTGTGGTGATTTGGCCGTAGGGATGGTTTTTTCCGTAAACCAATGCCTTTCGCACATTGGCAGCAATGGCATTGGCATCGTCTTTTTCGGTTTGCAGTCCTGAGATGGTTTGCTTTTTCAAACGATCCAATTCTTCCTGGCGAAACTCTGTTTCCAACACCAACTCGCTCAAAATGCCAAACAATTCATTTTTATACTTGCTCAAAGACGAGGCATAAAAGCCCGATGCGGAGGTGCTTACTGAAGCGCCGATTTGGTCGATAAAGGCATCAATATCGGCTTTCTGCTTCTTTTTAGTGCCGGTGCGAATGAGTTCGCCGGTCATGTCTACATAACCAACAGCATTGCCTTCCATCACCGGGTCATTGTTCAGTACCAAAGACACCGAAATGCGGGGCAGCTTGTTGTTCTGAACCACAAATACTTTGAGTCCATTCGGCAATTCAAACGTAGCAGGGTCACTTAATTTGATTTCAGGTGCAGGTCCTGCTTGTGGACGGATGCTGCGGTCGATTTGCGCGGTGCTCCACTGTGTAAGTGCAAGCAAAAGCGTAAGGGTGATTATCTTTTTCATGGAATGGCTTAGTTGGCTTGTTTAGGTAAATAATGCAACGAAACGCGGTTGGTATTGATCAGGTACTTTTGAGCTGCAGCGCGAATATCTTCACGGGTTACCTTGCGGTAGCGCTCAATTTCGGTGTTGATCAAATTGGGGTCTCCTTGCCACATCCAATAGTCCGACAGGCTTTCAGCAATGCCTTCAACCGTGGCATTGGAACTCACAAAATCATTTTCTACCTGATTCAGCAGTTTTTGAAACTCCTGCTCTGAAATGAGGTCGGTTTTTACTTTGTCATACTCAATGCTCATGGCTGCCTCGAGCTGATCGGGACCTACACCCATGTTAACAATGCCGAACATGAGGGCAACGCCATGGTCCTCCAGGGCAAAGGGGAAAGCACCTACAAAAATGGCTTTCTGCTGTTGGTCAACAATGTTCTTTTGGAACCTGCTGCTTTGACCCTGCGACAACAATTTGGTCAACATATCCACTGCGTAAAACTCGGAAGTGCCGCGAGCAGGGATTTTAAAGCTGTGAATCACCGCCGGAAGTTGAATATTGTCGTAAACCGTATCGCGAACTTCGGCTGTCTGTGCAGGTTCTTTTACGGTTGGACGAGGAATGGCCTTGCCACCGCGAGGAATGCTTCCGAAGTACTTTTCAATCCAGGCCTTTGCCTGTTTGATGTCAATATCACCGGCAATGCTCAAAATGGCATTTTCAGGCACATAAAACGTCTTATAAAAATCATAGAACTCATCACGTTTGGCTGAATTCAGGTGGTCCATCGAACCGATTACGCTGCGGCCATACGGATGTACTTTGAATGTGCGCTTCATGGTCTCGTCGAGCAATCCGCCATAAGGCGTATTGTCGTAACGCTGGCGGCGCTCTTCTTTTACAACCTCGCGCTGGGTTTCGATGCCTACATTTTCAATTTTAGCATGCAAAAGGCGCTCGCTTTCCATCCACAAACCCAGTTCAAGCTGGTTCGAGGGCAGGATTTCGAAATAGAAAGTTCGATCGTAGCTGGTATTCGCATTGAGCGTACCACCGTTTACTTTAACCATTTTCATGTATTCGCCCCGACCAATGTTTTCACTTCCTTCGAAGAGCAGGTGCTCAAAGAAGTGCGCAAATCCGGTACGCGCAGGATCTTCGTTTTTGCTACCAACCCGGTAGGAAACGGTAACAGCCACAATGGGCGTGCTTTTGTCCTGGTGCAAAATCACCTTCATACCATTCTTGAGTTCATATTTCTCGAACTTAATGGCTTGTTGCTGCGCCCAGGCTGCTGAAGCGAATAAGAGCGCAGTCAGCAAAAGGGTTGTTTTTTTCATATGTTTTGTTTTGTTGATTAAAGATGCGGTCTATCGTGCAATCAAATGACGACAGGCCAAACGCTTAACGAAATTTATCATTTACAATCTTATTACCCAACCGTTTTCATCGGCTACTTCACCTGTACGGATGGCGTCGAGTGCCTTGTGGATTTTTTGTGAAATAGCACGTCCTTCAACAGGCGGAAGTTCCATGCGGAAACCTTTGTAGGTGATGGTTTGAATTGGAGCAATGGTAGCAGCCGTTCCGGTTCCAAAGGCATCGAGCAATTTGCCCTTGTTATAAGCTTCAAACACTTCTTCAATGCTGATTTTGCGCACTTCTACCTTGATGTTCAATTCTTTAGAAAGCTTGAGCACGCTGTCACGCGTGATGCCTTCCAGGATGGTTCCTTCAGCCACCGGAGTAACCAGACTGTCGCCAATCTGGAAGAAGAGGTTCATGGTACCTGATTCTTCCACGTATTTCATTTCCTTGCCATCGAGCCACACCAATTGGTCGAAACCTTCCTGACGGGCAAACTTGAGCGGAAGCATGCCTGCTGCATAGTTACCGGCTACTTTGGCATAACCTGTACCCCGAGGGAACGCCCGAACGTAGTTGTCGCTCACCTTCACATTCAATGGCGCATTGTAATAAGAGCCAACCGGACAGGTAAAAATGATAAAGCGGTATGATTCAGAAGGACGAATACCCACATATTCATCGATGGCAAACATAAACGGACGGATGTACAACGAATAGCCCGCCTTTTTGGGAATCCATTTTTCGTCCTCCTTGAGCAAGGCTAACAAACCTCCTAAGAAAAATTCCTTCGAGATAGCAGGCATGCAAAGGCGTTCTGCCGATTTGTTCATTCGCTTGTGATTGGCCTCCGGACGAAATAGCAAGGGCTTTCCTTGTGGATCGCGGTATGCCTTCAAACCTTCAAAAATTGACTGACCATAGTGAAGAGCTGATATCGCTGGACTCATGGGAATAGGCTCATAAGGCACAATACGCGGATATGTCCATTTTCCATCAATAAAATCGGCAATGAACATATGGTCAGAAAAGACTTTCCCAAATGGAATGTTGTCCCAATCTACCTGATCAAAATGCGACTTGGTAGTACGGGTAACCTTGATGTTTGAAAGCATGTAATTAGTTTCTGGTGAAGTCCAAAAATACGGGTTTAAGGCTTATTTTTGGAGAATAAAGCGATTCGTTTGGACTCTTTGCAAGAACAACTCAGGCAATTGGCTGCCCAGCCCGATTTTATAGCGCATTTTATGCACGAGGGGGCTTATGTTTTTGCTGATCAGACGCCAAAAGCTGAAGTGCTAAGGGCGGAACCTAAGCAGGATGCAGTCAATTTGGAGGCGGAAAAAGTCAATCCGGCCCCTGTTGCCGAAAAGCCTGCGTCTCAAGCTCCTGCTGAATCGCCAGCTCATGAACCGGAGGAGCAGTCAAAGCCAACGGCTGAGCCACAAATCGCTGCACAACAAGTCCAAATGCCGACTGCATTCGATTGGAAAAACAAGGTGGTTGTGTTGCTTCCGCCCGAGCCTTCAATCAAAGAGGTACAGTTGCTCCACAAAATCTTGGCTGCTTCTGGCATTACCGACGAGCACGTGTTGATTCAGGAAAAGCTTTTTCAGGCAAAAGCATTGGGTCAATATGAAGGCAGCCGCATTGTATTGAGCTTTGGTGCGGTTACCGACTTCAAAGCAGACTACCAATTGCGTAGCAGAGCCATTACGGTAATCATGGCAGATAAATTGTCGCATATCGAATCCGATGTGGATGCGAAAAGGAAATTGTGGGCAGCCATGAAGTCGTTCTTTTCATGAGAAAACGCCTGTTATTCGCCTCGGCTAACGCCCATAAACTGAAAGAAATCAGAGCGCTGCTTGATCCATTGGGATTTGAAGTAGTTGCTTTGCACGATCTTCAATTCTTTGAGGAAATACCCGAAACAGGCGATACGCTGCAAGAAAACGCTTTTTTAAAAGCAAGTTTCCTCAGTAAAGAATTGGGTTTGGATTGTTTTGCTGATGATTCAGGCTTAGAAGTTGATGCCCTGCACGGCGCTCCTGGAGTACATTCTGCCCGCTACGCAGGTGAGCCTAAAAGCGACCAAAGGAACCTAGAAAAACTTATCCAGGCACTTGAAGGCAATCCACTTCGTGGTGCGCGCTTTCGCACCGTTATCTGTTTGATGGAAGGAGGAAAACCTCGCTATTTCGAGGGTAAAGTAGAAGGACGCATCATTCACGAAGCTCGCGGACAAGGCGGATTCGGTTACGACCCCCTTTTTGTGCCCGAAGGACATGCGCACACTTTTGCGGAACTACCTGCTGAAGTAAAAAACCAAATCAGCCACCGTGCAAGGGCGGTTCAAGGCTTGGTACAATACCTCAAACAGCACCAATCTCCTCCAGCGGAGCAGTAGATAAGTCTTTCAGCGCTTCAATCCAGCGGGGATGATCGTTCAAGCTGGGCACCAGCTGTACGTGCTCGCCACCCATTTCCTCGTATTCTTCCTGGTACTCGGTGCCTATCTCGAAAATGGTTTCCAAACAATCAGCCACAAAAGCCGGCGAGAATACCAAAATGCGCTTCTTACCGGCCTTTGCAAGGTCCTTAAGCACAGCACTGGTGTACGGCTGAATCCAAGGGTCTTTACCCAGACGCGATTGATAGCAAACCGTATAATTTTCGCGGGGAATGCCCATTTTTTCAGCAATGCTACGTGCCGTTAACTGGCACTGTGCGCCGTAACAGTATTGGTTGTGCCGGCCATAATTTTCACAGCATGATCCGCTGCTCAGGCAGTGTTTACCGGTATCGGCTTTGCGCAATTGGCGCTGGGGTAAACCATGAAAACTAAAAAGTATATGGTCGTAATGATCAGGGTTTTGAGCCTTTCCGTTTTCAGCAAAGGTTTCAATTACCAAGGGATGTGCAGGGTAGGAGTTCACAAACTCAATGTCGGGTATGGTTTGCCAATTGGCCACTATTTCCATCACCCGCTGATGCACCGAACCTGTAGTGGCTGAAGCATACTGCGGAAAGAGCGGAATGACCCTGATTTTCTTCAGCTGCAACTTTTGCATCTCGCCCAAAACACTCGCAATCGAAGGCGATTGGTAGCGCATGGCCAGTCTCACCACATAATCACTGCCCAAGGCTTCCTGCAGCAATTCAGTAGCACGCTGTGAATACACCATCAATGGAGAACCTTGCTCGGTCCAAATGGCTTTGTAGCTTTTGGCCGATTTAGGAGCCCTGAATGGCGCAATAATGCCACGAACCAACAACTGCCGCGGCAGGGCAGGAATGTCGATAACACGGGGATCTAACAAAAATTCCTTCAGGTAACGGCGTACGTCAGACGTAGCAGGAGAGTCGGGGGTACCCAAGTTGACCAACAGGATACCGGTTTGTTGTTGCATGCTTGCTTAATCAGTGAACTTATAACCTACACCTCTAACACTGTGAAAGTGGATTGGGTTTTTGGGATCGACCTCAAAATATTTCCGAAAGGCCAATATAAAGTTGTCGATGGTGCGTGTGCTGGGAAAAACATCGTATCCCCACACTTTTTCGAGAATTTGCTCGCGCGAAACCACCTGATTTTTCTTTTCTACGAGCAATTTCAAAAGCATGGTTTCACGCTTGGTAATTTGAAAACTGCCTTTGGTATTGGTGACGGTGAAGGTGCTGAAATCGATTTCATTCTCGCCAAAACGGTATTTGTAGAGTTCTTTTTCGTTTTCGGTACCCTTTAAGCCCGACTTGATGAGGATATTGACCCGCAACAACAGCTCTTCCAGGTTAAAGGGCTTGGTGAGATAATCGTTGGCACCAAGCTTCAATCCTTTCACACGGTCTTCTGAAGTGTTTTTGGCCGACAAAATCAACACAGGCGTATCGCGGTTTTCGAGTCGTATGCGTTCACACACATCTAAACCGTTAATACTGGGTATCATGATGTCAAGAATCACCAGGTTAAAGCGTGAATCTTTGATGGTATTGAGGGCATCAAGACCATCGGCTACAGCCGTAACGCTGTAACCTTCCAATTCAAGGTTCAACTTGATGGTATCGCGGAGGTGCTCTTCGTCTTCAACTAAAAGAATCCTGTAGTTCATATGCTAAGGCTGGTAAGGTTATTTCAAAAATAGCACCTTTGGGTTGATTGTCACGTACCAGAATGCTCCCGCCCATGTCTTCTATGATATTTTTGACAATAAACAGACCAAGTCCGGTTCCTTTGGCCGTCCGGGTTTCTTCACTGCCAATGCGGTAGAACTTTTTGAAGATGTTTTTCTTGTCGGCATCCGATATGCCGGGACCTTCGTCAATCACTTGCACCACTGCCATTTTGTGCTGCTGTCGCAATACCACACGCACCGGTTCTGTTCCTGGTGCATATTTACCGGCATTTTCAATGAGGTTGGTCAATACCGAGATAAGCAATGCCACATCACCCTGAATGCTGATGTTTTCTTCGATAGAGCCAATGAGTCGGCCTTCGAGTCGGGCAGAATGACTGAGTCGCTCTACGGTGTCTTTGCAGAGCTCCGAGAGGTTGATGCTGCGCTTCTGGGCGTGCTTGTGCGGGTTTTCAAAACGGGAGGCCAGCAAAATCTTTTCAATCAGGCTATCGAGTCGGTTGATTTCCTCCAGGCTATTATCTACCAGTTTTTCGGTCTGCTGCTCGTCGAGCTTGCGCCTGCGCATGGTTTGTAGCATGAGCTTGGTACTAGCGAGGGGTGTTTTGAGCTCATGTGTTACCGACATGAGGAAGTTCGACTGCATGGCATTGAGCTCATCTTTTTCGCGGTAGCCTTTGAAAATGGTCAGAAAGCCCCAAAAGAGCAAAGCAACGAACACCAATCCTTCACCCAAAAACATCAGGTTACGGTTTCGTTCCTTTTCGTCAATTTCTGAAAGAATGGCTGATTTGACCTCAACGGTAATTCCCGATTCAAAATAGCTGAGCTCCATTTCCGGATAAGCGACTTCGAAATACGCATTCAGAAGACTCGTGTCGATGCCAAATACCCTTCCGTTAAAGTAAAGCGTGTAAGGAATTCGCTGTGGTGTGCTAAATTTTTGCTCAAGCAGGTTAGCATACACATCGCGTTGCGCCTGAACGCGTTTCATTTCCAGCATTTCTCTCCTGAAATCCTGGATTTTGCCGTTATCGTCAATGTGAATGTAGGTCCACCAGCCAAAAGCAGCCAGGATGTAAGCCAGTACAAACCAAAAGGTAACCCGTGGACGAAAACGCATGGTGCCTACAAGATATGAGAATTCAGCCGAAGGGCATCAGCCATTAGCCGTAAACCTCGTCGAGACCTTTACATAAGATACCGGCAGCCATTTCCAGTTCTGCATCGGTATGACGTGCCGATACAAAACCCACTTCGTAGCCCGAAGGACCAAAATAGATGCCTTGCTCCAGCAAATGATGAAAGAGCTGCTTGAAGCCTTGCATGCTGGCAGCGTCAATTTCATGAGCAGCACGTACATGCGCCAATTCGCTGAACGAAAGCCAGAAAACAGAACCTACCTGGAATACGCGAACCGGGTATTGCTTGCTGCGGATGTGGGCACGCAGTGTACGGACAAACTTCGCGGTCTTTTTAGCCATCTGGCGATAGAAACCGGGAACGAGCAGCTGCTCCAGCTGGGCTTTTCCGGCACTCATAGCAACCGGATT
>Ga0075157_10000437_pt1 | contig 33838 bp, 25 predicted proteins | sample JI81BgreenDNA_FD_70967 | JGI IMG/M metagenome (GOLD analysis project Ga0075157, IMG submission 70967) | Wastewater effluent complex algal communities from Wisconsin, to seasonally profile nutrient transformation and Carbon sequestration -... | ecosystem: Engineered > WWTP > Effluent > Algae...
ATTGGCCGTGCTGCCGGCGTCATCGCCCTTCAACTTGTCCATCGCCGCAAACACGGTCCGGATGCGTTCAGAGGCAATCGGGCCGGGATACAGCTGGTTCACGCGGATGCCGCGGACCCCAAGTTCACGCGCAATGCCCTTTGAAAGGATGTTCAGCGCCGCCTTCGGCACCGTGTAAGCGGCGCGGCCGAAATAATCGGTGCGGCTGAAGATGGTGGAAACATTGATGATGCTGCCACCTTCGCCCATCGCCGACGCGGCAGCGCGCACCAAATTCCACGCCACCACCATGATGTTGCGGGCGGCATCGCCCACCGTCTCGCTATCGGGCGTGCCTTCCAGTTCCTCGGGCAGCAGCGGCAGATCGCCGAGCACCTGCTTGGGGCCAGCCGAACCGGCATTGTTGACCAGCACATCGATGCGGCCATGGCGGGCGACGACGTCGGCAATGCCAGCGCGCACGGATTCAATGTCGGAACCGTCCATCGTCACGATGCTGGCGGTCCCGCCCACATCAGCGACGGCCGCATCCAGCGCGGCCTGGGTGCGGGCGGCATCGCGGCCGCTCATCACCACGGTGGCACCTTCGGCCAAATATCGGCGCACGATGCTGCCGCCCAGATTGCCGGCGGCCCCGGTGATCAGCGCCACCTTGCCGGCAAGGCGGCCCTTGTTGCTGGTCTTGCCCATCGCGGTCACTCCCCCTTGCCCGCGCCCAGAGACGCCCAAGCTTCGTACAGTTCATCCTTACCGCGCAGGCCCATCGCCGGCAGCGCGTGGTTCACGATATAGGTCGCGCCCGTGTGGCGGTTGTCCCACATGCTCTGGTGTGCTTCCGGCAGGCCTTCCCACGGCACCACCGTCGGTTCGGTCACATCCAGGATGCCGGCCGCGATCATGTCGTTCATGCGGGTGACTTCATACGCATTGCACAGGTGCGTGCCGCGGATTTCCGCCATCGGCATCACGATGCGGCGCTGACGGGTCCAAACCTGCGGGGCGTAGAAGTTATACCGCTGGCCGGCCATGTCTTCGCAATAGACCACCCGCCCGGTGAACGGCTTCACCAGCGCCGTGGTCACGCCCAGCGTGTCCTGCCCGGCCCGCTCCAGCACGATATCCGGGTTACCGCGCGGATTGTCGGGCGAGCGCAGCAGCTTGCCGACCGCATTGCCGAAGGGCTTCAGCGTCTTGTCCTGGAACTGGCGCACGGCCTCGCGGAAATTCTCGATATCCTCGCGCGCCACCGGCAGGCGCGGCATGGTATCGGGCCAATCGAAATTGGCACCTTCCCGCCGCTTGATGCCTTCCAGCGACACAACGCCCGCCACCGCATCCTCGAAACCCAGCGACAGGATGAACTCGCGCTGGCCATCGGTGTTGGTCACCACCACGATCCGGCAACCCAGCCCGCGCGCCGCCTCGATCATCTCAAGGCCGGTCTCGTCCGCCAATTGCGTGGTGCCGGGGCCATAGAAGATCAGCACCGCCTCGCCGCCGCGCGCACCGGCGCGGGCCAGCATGGAGACCGGATCAGAACCGCCCTTCTTGCCCATGAAGCTGAGGTGATAGCCCGACGACGCGCCATAAAAGGCCAGCACACCGCCATCGCCCAGCAACTGGAAGCTGCGCGGGAAGGCGGTTTCACCGGCGTGGCTGACGGCATAATCCGCCAGCTTGCCGCCGTTCAGCGCCTTGTATTCGGCCACCAGCGCCTCGCCAGCCGCTTCCCACGCTGCCCAATCCGCCTTGGTGCCATCGGGCACGGAGGTGAATAGCGACTTGAAGCGCGGATCGGTGCGATCAAGCGCGCCCACGGCGCCCTTGGACTTGACGAACTCGGCACGCGCCGGGCTGGAAACCAGGCCCGTCACCTGCAAACCACTGGCCTTGGCCGATTTCAGCGCATCAAGCCCGGTGCCGGTAGCCGACCCTTCGATGAAGATCGTCTTGCCGCCGATGATTTCCAGCGTGGTGTAGAGGCAACGCCAAATGGTGCCGAGGTTGAGGATGTAGCTGCCGGCCTGTTCCAGCGTCAGATCGCCGGGCACCGGGTGCAGCTGCGGCGCCTGCACGGTGAGGAACTGGGCGTGGCTTCCCGATTTCGTTTCGTAACCCTGGATGGAGAAATCGGCATACATCGGGTCACGCCCGGCCTGCGGGCTGAGCAGATCGGAGGTGCCGGAATAGACCGCCACCATGTCGCCCACCTTCAGCCGGCCCTGCCCGCGCACTTCGCTGCCCAAGGCCGCGACCAGCGCCAGACCGCCGGAACCGGTGAGCTGCACATCTTCCTCGTGATTGTCGAACGGGGAAACGGGGATGCCGGTCAAGGCCCAGATATCGTTGAAGTTCACTTCGCTGCTGAGCAGATAGACCAGCGCCTCGTTCGGCTCCGGCTGCGGCGTCGGCACGATCAGTTGCTTCTCGTGGGTTTCCGGCGGGCCGAACTGCGGCGCACCGGTATCCGGGCTGCGCGCGATGCCGAAACCATATTGATGGCCCGGAATTGGCGTCACGCCGGGGAAAAAGGGCGCGCCCACCGGCAGCAGGTCGCCGGCCGCTTCCAGCCGCTCAGCCTTGGCGTCGAACTCAGCTTCGATGTGCACGCCGTTGCGGCGCACGGGCAACGGCGGCGCCTTCTTGTCCATGAACAGGCGGATGCCGGTCTTGCCGCCTTCGGGATCAACCACGGCTTCGCTGAACAATTCGGCTTCGCGAGCGAGGCCGGCGGCCATGCCCTGAGTCCAGCCGGTGCGGATCGCATCGATGGCGCGCTCCCCGGCCTTGCCGCGGCCGGCCCAATCGAGCTGCTTCAGGATGCGCTGAACGAACGGATCGGCCAGTGCGTGATCCAGATCGACATGGCCTTCATGTTGCCAGGCGCTCTTGGCAGCCTTGCGGCGCTCGGCCCAGGCGCGGCCCAGGTGGCTGGTGTCGCCAAGGCGCACGAATTCACGCACGGCGGCATGAGCGAGGCTGAGCGCATCATTGGCACCATCGGCGATCGCATCGATGGCGCCCATCTCCAGCGCATCTGCCGCTTCGACGCTGCGTCCACCGAGGATCAGATCAAGCGCATCCAGCATCCCTTCAGGCCCACGCCGATCGGTGAGCAGACGCGGCAGCCGCTGCGTGCCGCCATAGCCCGGCAGCAGGCGCAGGCGGATTTCCGGCTGGCCGAAACGGGCGTGGCTTTCGGCGACGCGATAATGGCAGGCCAGCGCGAATTCCATGCCGCCACCCAGCGCCACGCCCTGGATGGCTGCGACGCAGGGCTTGCCCATCTGTTCGATCTTGCCGAACGCCAGCTGGGCGTTGGCCGGCAGCACGCGGGCTTCTTCAACCGTGTGGATTTCTTCCAGGAACTGGCGAATGTCCGCCCCGGCGACGAAGCTGGCGGTGCCGTCGCCGGTGAACACCACGGCGGCGACATCATCGCGGCGCGACAGATGTTCCACCACGATCACCAGTTCATCGATGGCGCGTTCGTTCAGCGCGTTGACCGGCGGGTTGGTGATGAACACCGTCGCCACCTTCTTGCCGGGGGCGACCGCGTTGTACTGGATGCGGAAATAGCGATAGCGATCGAAGATATCCTGATCTTCGGACAGGCGCTGCTTGCGCTCCCAGGCGCTGATGACGCGCTTGAGCTCGTCCAGGCTCTCCGGGTTCTTCAGCGTGGTGATGTCGCCAATCGGCGTGCCTTCCACCAGCGCGCGCACCATGCGGCGCATATACTTGCCGCTGCGGGTTTCCGGGAACTGCGACACCACCAGGAAATCGCCCGGCACGGCGACCGCGCCCTTTTCGGTGCGCACAAGGTCAGACAGCCGGCGTTCGTCATCACGGGTGATGATCTGGCCCGGCGCCGGGGTGATGAAGGCTAGCGGGGTCAGCCCCTTCTCGCGGTGCGGCGCGCCGACGACGAGCACGTTGCCGACCGGGCTTTCCGGGTTCAGCGCCTTGTCACGCAGGATGGCGCCTTCGATTTCCTCGGTGCCCATGCGGTGCCCGGACACGTTGATCACGTCATCCGAACGGCCATGCAGCGAGAAGCCATCATCATCGCCCTGCACGGCGAAATCGCCCTGGGTATAGGCCCACACGCCCTGCCAGCGGCTCCAGTAACCATCGCGCCAGCGGCTGGCATCGCCCGCCCAGCCGGGAGCGACGGCGCCATTTTCAACGCGGAAATTCTCGCTGTCGCCCCACACGGTGCGAGCAAGATAGGGATAGGGCGCGGCGATGATGATTTCGCCCTTCTCGCCGCGGCCAGCTTTGCGCCACGTCACGCCGTCGCTGCCGTCACGGGTCAGCAGCACGCGGGCGTTCTTGTCGCCGGTTTGGTCTTCCACCCACACATCGCCCACGATCCACGGCAGCGGAAAGGTGCGCGCATCAGCGGCCAGCGGGAAATCGCCGTTGCCATAGAAATGCGTCCAGGCGATGCCGCCATGCTCGGTCGCCCAATAGCTGTTGATGTACTGCGGCGTGATATTCTCCATGCCGAACGCCTGCACCGGCGGTGAGCAAGGCTCGGCGCAGAAGGTGGCGACGCGCAGACCCGACAGATCGTAGGCCTGGATATCCTTCAGATTCTGCGGATCAGTCATCACCGCCTTCAGGAAGGTAACGCCGGCCTTGAAGATGGTGACGCCGTGATTTTCGATCATCGCGGCAAAGCGGCCGGCATGCGGGAACACCGGGGAGCCTTCGGCCAGCACGGTGGTGACGCGGCTCAGCAGCGCGGCGGCGATCATGTAGCTCTGGCCGGTGATCCAGCCCGGATCGGCGACGACGAAGATGGTATCGCTGGGGCGGGCGTCAAAGGCCACTTTCATGGTCTCCATGATGCCGCTGGCATAGCCGCCATGGACGTGGACAACGCCCTTGGGCTTGCCGGTGGAACCCGAGGTGTAGATGAAGAACAGCGGATATTCGGCATCGACTGGCAGCGGCTTCGACGCCTTCCACAGCGCGGCGACAAACGCCTGATCGTCGAGCGCGTGCAGCGCGGCTTCGTCGGGCAGGCCAGAGGCAGCGAGGATATCGGCCAGCGCCGCATTGGTGAGATCATGGCCCCAAACGTCCCGATCACGCCAGACGATGTCGGGCACATGGGCATGGTTAGCGACGATCACCGCATCGACGCGCGGCGGGGTGCTGACCAGCGTTTCGGCGATGGCGATGCGGATGCGGGCGGACTGCGCGGCATCGACCAGGCCTTCCTTGCCCAGTTCGGCCAGCGCCCGGCCCAGGCCGCGCATGACATCCCCGCGCTCCACGGTGACTTCGCCCTTCAGCGCCGCCGTGACGATGCCGGCCATGGCGGTGCGGGTGCTGTCGGAAAGGCCAAGATCGGCGCCGCCAAGACGGTCCTCCAGCATTCGCAGAGCGACGTTGACTGGCACATAATTGTCCAGCGCCGGATCGGTATAGGCCGTCTTGAACGGCACGATCTGGGCATTGCGATAGCCGCCGTCGGCGGTGATGACAATGCGGGCGCCGGCATCATGGATTCGGTCAGACAACGTCTTGTCCGAAAAGCCGCCGAACACCGGCGTGTAGATCACGCCAATGCGCTTGGCCGCTTCCGTCCAGTAAAGCTGGGCCGGCACGTTCGGCATGTTGAGCGCGATGCGGTCACCGGCCTTGAGGCCGAGCTTCTGCAGGGCGACCGCGCACTTGGCAGCCTCCAGCAGCAACTGGCGGCGCGAGACGGTGACGCAATCGACCGGCGCGCCACGGCCATTGTTGGCGGCCAGATCCCAGCGGTCGCCTTCAAAGATGAAGGCGGCTTCGGCACCAAAGCCGGCGAGCACATGGCGATCAAGTTCGTTGAACGCGGCATTGGTGCGGCCACCTTCAAACCAGCGGAAGTTGGGCGCGTCATCGGCGTTGAAGGCGCGGGTCCAGGGTGCGAAGTCTTCGCCCAGATCGGCGCTCACTGGCGCGGCGGTCTCGGCATCCCAGCCGGCCCAAACCGTCTCCGATTTGGTCAGCCAGGCCGGGCGGCCAGCGACATCGACCAGCCAATGCAGGTTTCCTACAGCGATCCTACCGTGGAACGCACCCGGATCCGCCAGCACGCCGGCACGCATTGTCTCCCAATCGGCACGGGTGCGCACCGGATTCACACCGGGAACCAGCATCTGGACACGCGCAGCAGCAGTGGGATCAACCATGTTCATTCTGCCCAACCATTGCCGCTGACACGGCAAAGGCCGGCCAACGGACAGGAAACCGTGATAGAAGCCGCGCTTAGGGTAAGATTATGTCGCCGCCAAGTGATGAACGGTAATTTTGCTACCCATGCGACATTCTGTCCGCCTTGGCGCGATCAAGCCTGCGACAGGCCGTGTCCTGCCTTCGACCAACCGCTTTCAAAAGGCGTTCCGGGGCAGCAAAACGGCTCCCACGGTGCGCACCAATATGTAGAGATCGAGCCAGATCGACCAGTTTTCAATGTAATAGAGATCATGCTCGAAACGCTTGATCAGCTTTTCCTCGGTATCGGTTTCACCGCGCCAGCCACACACTTGGGCCCATCCGGTGATGCCGGGTTTCACCTTGTGGCGGGCGGCATAGCTTTGCACGACATCAGAAAACAGCCGGCCGCCGGCCCGGGTTGACGCGGCATGCGGGCGCGGGCCCACGAGCGACATGTCGCCCATCAACACGTTGAAAAGCTGCGGCAACTCATCAATGCTCGTGCGGCGCAGGAAACGCCCCACCCGCGTGATGCGCGGATCATCGCGACTGGCCTGGGTGATATTCTTGTACTCCAAACGCTCATGATACATCGTGCGGAACTTGAAGCAGTGAAAACTGCGGTTGTTGAAGCCTTCGCGCGGCTGACGGAACAGTATCGGCCCAGGCGAATCCAGCCGGACGGCTAGCGCTGCCAATGCCATGATTGGGGACACGCCAATCACGATCAGCGCCGTCAACAATTTGTCTTCAATGGCTTTGACAATGGCAGACAGGCCGGAGATGGGCCGATCAAACAGGGTCATCACCGGCACGTCGCCCAGGATCACCACAGGGCGGCGGGCAAAGGTAAAGCTGACCAGATCGGGCGCCAGCCGCACCTTCACCGGCGTGAGCACTAGACGCGCCATCACGTCCTGCAGGCGGCGTTCTGCAGCCCACGGCAGCGCCACCACCACCTGATCGATCAGACCCTCGCGGATCATGCCGATCAGCGTGGTAAGATTGCCCAGCACAGGCACACCAGCGGCTTCAGTGGGCAATCGATCGGGCCGGCGATCATCGAAGATCCCAACCAGCGTGATGGTGAGGCGATCGTGCGCCTGCACATATTCGGCAAAGCGCACGCCTTGCGGGCCGGCGCCGAAGATCGCAACGCGTTCGTTGAAGGTACCACGCTTCTTGAGGCGGCGTACCCACATGGTCGTGATGATGCGAGTGAGCAGCAAAGCCGTGCCGCCCGCCACGAACCAGCTGATCGCCCAGGCCCGCGACACTTGTTCGGAGGATTTCAGCAGGAAGCCGATGGTGATCAGGAACAGCGCCGCCATCGTCCACGCCAGCAGTACCCGCCGCCAGCCCAAGCGCAGGCTGAACTGCGCTTCGATATCGTAACTACCCAGGCTTTCGGCCAGAACGGCAAAGGCAAGGCTGGCGATAAGGGTAACCCGGGTGTAGATTTCGAGATTGCTGCCCAGATCGGTGGGGATGACATTGACAAGCCACAGGCCGGCAAGACCCACCGCCATGAATTCCAGCAGACGCACGATCAGGATGGCAAAACCCAGCGGCATGCCGGGCCCGCTGGGGCTGGCGGCAGTGGCCGGCGCAGCAGTGGCCGGTGCGATGGGGTGGTGGCTGTTCACGACACAGCGTCCAATCGCTGCGAAGTGCAAAAACCAGGATGGATTGCAAATAGTCTGGCCAGCCGCTTCCCAGTTGTTATAGAGGCCAGAGTGAGGGAGTTGATTAGATGGAAACGCCATACGATTGGTTGACCGTGATGACGTTTGCCGGCCTGATCGTGCTGTTCCTGCAGCGCAGCCAGGGCGAACCTCGTGACCATCTCTGGCAATATCTCGTTGCTGCAGTTGGATGTGCCGTAACCAATTACATCGGTAATGAGGCGATGAAATCGGGTGAACTGGTCATGCATGCCGGTGCTGTGGCCCTGTTCATTGCCACCATCGCTTTCATCTGGCGCGTGCTGCAGCCCTTCAACCAGGGCTGAAATCCCCTTCATGCGAGCCGGGCCGCGAGCGGCCGCCCCACCAGCGCCGGCAAATCGACAGCCGGCACCGCCTTCACAAGTTCGCGCGCAAACTCCGCCAGTTGATCGCGCACGCCGGGCTCGGGCGGCACGGCACAGCTCATACGCACCAATATGCCATCGGCCACATAGCCGGCCCACTGCTGCTTGAGTTTGGCAATGCGCTGTTCGGTGCCGTTGGTTGGCAGATCGTCGCCAACGCGCGTCCAATAGGTGATGGTTTCGATGCGCCGGTCTGATTCCGCCACTAACTCGCGGATAGGCAGGTCCACTCCAGCCGCCAGAGGCAGCCGGGCCGGGGTTGTGCCCGATACCTGGAAACCAACCGCCGAATAGCACACCTCCGGCCGGTGCAACTGCAACAGGTCGTTCTGGACAGCGCCATAGGCCATCACCAGGATCACCGGCAGCCTGGTTTCAGACATATAGACCCGACTGAGAACATCGCCATACAGCTTGGCCGAAAGCGAGCCTTCAGTGCGCGGCATGACGATGCCTGGGGTGGGCACATAGGTCCAACCACCCAGCTTCTTCGGCACAACCGCTTCCAGTTCATGGCCCTTGGGCATCAGCACCAGCCGACCACGCGGCACCAGTGCCGCCGCACCACCGGCCCCAGTGAGCAGGGCGCCGCCCAGCAGGACATCGCGACGATTGATCCCGCTCATGCAGCCTTGCTTTCCAGACGGCGGCGGATGGGGGTGAGCGCCCAATCCAGAGCGAAGATGAACAGCAACGCCGACACGAACGTAACCATGCCAGCAAAATTGTGCAGATAACCCTGCGCCATCGCATTGCCGAGGTGATAGGTGATCAGCACCAGCGCCCCAACCCGCACGATGTTTGCTGCAATGGCAACTGGAATCACCATGGCCAGCAGCAGCAGCGAGTAGAGCGGATTGGATCCCCGGATCAGATAGACATAGAACAGACCAATCGCCGTGAGGCTGATCAGCGAATTAAGGCCTGAACATGCGTCTTCCACCAACAACTGGTAGGAACCGATGTAAAGGGTGACACCCATGCGACCGACCGGATAGCCCACAGCAGCCAGTCCACCGGTGACCAGTTCCGACACGAACTCCTTCAGCGGCAGGGTGATGGTGTCGAGGAACCAACCCGGCAGCGGTACCACGAAGCCAAGATAGACAATCGGGAACCACAGCATCGCCGTCACCTTCAGGCCCCAATATTGGTGGGCCACGGCGACCAGCGCCAGCAACAGCGCGCCGGCTTCGATACTGATGAATTCAAAGGCCCGGCCAGCAACATAGACGGGCACGGCCACCGCAAGAATTGCAAAGGTGATCCAGGGATTTCCCTCCTGTCGGTTCGCCAGTATCTCGTCCTGCCGGCGCCACACCAGCCATAGGCCGGTGACCAGCACGATGATGCCGTGCACGCCGGACTCTTCCTGCCAAGGCCCCTGAGCAAGCGCCAGCAGTGTGGGCAGCGCCATCGCGACGAGGCCCAGCCACATCGGCCAATGCGCCGCGAACAGCCGCCGCCAATCGGTGGCTGGCGGCGCCACTGCTGTTGCAATGCCCCCCGGGTCCGGCATCAGAACTCGTTCAGAACGGCGCCAACGACCGCACAACGGGCAGCAGCCAGCTGCTCGGTCAGGGTGTTGATGTCCTTGTAGAAGCTGTGGTTGGCGCGGCCGACCACGAGAGCATAGGCCGCGCCGGCACCCACGTTCAGCGCATCGGCACTGGTATTGGCCGCGGGCGTGTCAAAAATCACCAGATCATATTCGCGCAGCAGCGTGTTGACACCGTCGCGGAAACGGTTGCCCGACAGCAGTTCCTGCGGCCGGCTTGTGGGCGGGCCGGCCGTGATCAGCGCCAGGCCGGGCAGCACATTGGCATTGACGACGCGTTCCGGGCGGGCAACCTGCAGCGACAGGAAGCTGGACAGGCCTGGGGCATTGGGATCCAGGCCAAAGATCTGGTCCTGACGCGGCGAGCGCATGTTGGCATCGACCAGCAGGATCTTGAAGCCTACCTGGCTGAGCGCCACCGCCAAGTTGGCGGCAACCCACGAGCAGCCGTGACCATCCGCCGTGGCCACCACGGCAAGGCCACGCCGGCCGTTCTTGATATGCTGAGCGATGACCGAGGTGCGCAGCATGCGGATCGATTCCGCACGCACCGAACCGGGATCAGACAGCACCACCAGTTCGTCCGACACCGGACGACGGGCGATATTCTGCAAAGCAAGGCTGTTAATCAGCTGTTCACGGGCCCGATCCAGATCGTCGGTGGTGATGAAACCCAATTCCAACGCCGCCTGGTCGAAGTCCAAGCCGCGCTCAGCGGCATGGGCCTGCACCTTGGCCACCTGATCCTGCGACAGATAACCCAATCGTGTCAGAACATCACGAATCGGGGCGTCATAACGTTCGTTGCCGTCGGTGCTGCCGGTCACCTGACTGGCGGCGGCACCTTCGGTTTCGGCCTCACTGGTGCCGATGTCGGTTTCGATATTGTCCATGGGATCGTTACTCATTCGGCTGGCTGCATGCCAGACGCGGTGGTGTTGCCGCGCGCCAGGATGCGCTTGAGGATCTGGTGCCATTCCGGTTTGCGGCGCTCGGCGATGACAGCGAACACCGGAACACGGGCCGCGTAGCTGAGGTCTTCGGCACCCCGGACCCGGCGGTTAACCAACTCGACGAACAGACCCAAGACGATGCCCAGCGAAAGTCCGGCACCGACAGCCAAACCGATGATCAGCGGCCAGTTCGGGAACGACGGATCGGCCGAAACCGTGGCATCGCCCAACACGACCAGGCCGGCATCGGCCACATTGGATTCCAGCTGCAGATCGGCCGTGCGCTTGGCGGCAGCCTCATACTGGCCACGCCGCAGGATCACTTCACTGACCAGTTGGTTCAATTGGTCCAGCTTCTCCTTCATCGAGAAGACCTTGGCACGCTGCGCTTCATAGGACGCTTCGATCTGCGCAACGCTGCTGCGCGACGCGCCAAGCTGGGCGGCCCCGGCCTGGCGGGCGGACGCTTGCTCACGGCCCAGCTGGCGTTCCAGCTGCTGGCGGCGCGACAGCATGGCGATATAGGTCGGGTGTTGCACTCCGAGCCGTTCCGACGCCATCTCGATCTGATCGTTCAGTGTCGCAAGCTGCACCTTCAGCGTATCAACCACGCTCGAGCTTGTGGACTGCTTGACGGCCTCGAACTGCTGCATGCTTTCATTGCTGCGTGCCGCAGTCAGCGCGGCTTGCAGGCTGGCCAGCTTCAAGGTTTCGGCTTCGCCACCGGAGGTCATCACGATGCCGTTTTCCTGCTCGAATTTGGTCTTCGCAGCTTCGGCGCCTTCTAGCGCTTTCAGGGCGCGGTTGGCCTGTTCACGATACCATTCAGCGGTACGGCCGGCGCTATCGGTACGGAACTTCAGGCTGTTTTCGATATAAGCGTCGCGCAGGGCGTTGGCCGTGCGCCGCGCAACTTCAGGGTTGCTGGCCTCATAATTGATGGCAAGAATGTTCGAGTTTTCGATGAGATCGACCCGGGTGCTGGCGATGATCCGATCGGCAACCCAGCGGCGGAAATCGCCGTTGCCGCCGGTGGCGGATTGCCACTGCGCCAGCAGGTCGGCGTTGCTGGTCAGTCCCAGCTTGTCAACCGCTTCCCCGGCGATACGGTAATCCTTGATCAGCTCCATCTGCGTGCGGGTGAAACTGCGCAGGCCAACGGCATTCATCATGGTGCCGGTCACAGGGTCCGGCTTGAAATTGTCCATCAGCACGCGGGCTGTGGCCGGGAACCGAGCCGGCAGGATCTTGCCCACAGCACCCGCCACGATCAAGGCCAGGATCATGCAGCCAAAGACGATCCATCGCCGGGCCACCAGAATACGCAGAAGCTGAATGATGCTCATCGTTTCATGCCAGTTTGCCTGGCCCCTTTCCCATTACCCACCGCAAATCACGCCATCCGATCATGCCGATCAGAACAGGCGCTCCTTGATGATGATCACATCGCCCTTCTGAACCTTCATGGACGGATCGGCATCGATTTCCTTGCCATCGCCACGCACCAGGCCAACCTTGTCGGCCTTGCCAGACGGCGTCACGCCGCCTGAGAGCGCAATCGCCTGACGGATGGTCATACCCGGCAGGATGCCTTTCATGCCCGGCGCGTTGATCTGCCCATAGATGAAGAAGGTTTCAGCCGGCGGTACGAACAGCGTGTCACCCGGTACCAGCAGCGGATCGGAATTGGCTTCACCGCGCACCAGTTGTTCCACATCAAGCTTGCGCTCCGGCTGACCTTGACGGCGCAAATAGACAAAGGTTGCTCCATCAGACCGGACCCAACCGGCCTTCAGCAGCGCTTCCAGCGCATGATAGGGGCGGTCCAGCGGCACGATACCGGGCGCTGTGACAGCTCCGGCAATATTGACCGAACGCGAGATATAACTGCCTACTTCAATGTTGACGAGCGGCTCCTTAAGATAACCGCCCGCCACCAATTTGTCGGTGATCGCCTTGGCCAGCGTGATGTTGGTCTCTCCGCTGGCCTTCACGATGCCGATCAGCGGCATGACGATGGTGCCATCGGCCTTGACGCGCGTGGTGACATTGAACTCGCTCTGGCCATAGACGATCACCTGCACACTGTCGTCGGGACCGAGCATATAGCCCTTGTACTCATTGGTTTGCGCCGCAGCGGCGCCGGACATCAGCGCCGAAATCATGGCTGCCTGGATCAGACGTGTCATCATCATCCTCTTCCCAACTGATAACCAAGGGACAGGCCCACGCCTGTCGAGTCGAAATTCAGGATCGCCGGGTTGCCGCGTCGCCGGTTATGAGCAACATCGACCGACAAACGCATGCGCTGTCCCAAGCGGCCGGAAAACACCGCGAAAACGCGAGAGACATTATCAGATACGCGTCGAAATTGATCGAGTTGCGATACGAATGCCCCCTTGAAATTGCTATCCCGCACATTCACGCCAGTCGAAAATGAGTAGCGCGAACCAATTTGATAATCTATTTGGCCCGCCCAAAATGTCGATACCACGAATTGGGCTCCAACAAGTCCAGTGGCATTGGTGTTCCGTCCAGCCGTTAGAGCAATTCCTAACCGCGGCGATATACTGAAATCGACGGCGGCATCAAAGCCGGCGCCCTTGAAGCCGGGGCGATCAACAAGCTGGGGCACGCCATCGATCAAGATCACGTTCACCGAGGCGCTGGGTTGGGTATCAAGATAGGAAACGCCGGCCGAAACATTGATCTTGGAACCAAAACGGCGCGAATAACCTAGACGAAGGCTGCGCTGGCTAAGCCCGTCTTCCACAAAGCCATCTGGGGTCAGGACCAAACGGCCCGGCATGGTCGAATCCGAAATCGAGCCACCCAGGTTGAACTGGCCCAAACCGGCATTGCCGAAACCAATGCCGGCCGAATAACTCCAGCGCTGCACATTGAAGGCCGCAGTAGCCGCACCGCCAGCAATGTTCTGGTTTATCGACGAATCCGAACGCAGCACCGAACCATTAATGCTCAGCGCGCCACCCAGCCTGCATTGCGCGGCAAGGCCAGCGGTGGCTGTTTCCACGCTGAAACCACCGAACTGGGACACTTCGGTGAGGAAACTGAGGCCCCGCCGCCACGAACCGCCAACCTCACCGGTGCAACGCGACAGATTGAAATCCAGGCCGCCGCCCACCATCATGCGTTCCGCAGCCGCCACGCGCCTGCTTCCGTAAATCATATCGCGGCCGTAATTGCCTTGCACGAACACGCCGCCACGTCCCAGGCCCAGACCGTAACTGCCCGTCACCAAGGGACGAACCCGAACACCATCATCCTTCACCGGCTGGCGCAGGAGATTGTCTTCAAAACGTGTAGAAATAGAGGCCCCCAACTGCAGCCCACGATTGTAGCCAATGAGGCCCGGCACAGCCGATGGCGCCCGCAGGGGATCATCATCATTGTCGCCGCCGGCGTTGCCGGTCTGGGCGTTCGGATTGATCTGGGCGGCTGCCGGCGTCGCCAGCGACGCGATCAACGCCAGCGATGCCAGCGCCGGCACCAGAGGCCGCTGCCGCTCCTTGACGTCAAACCCGTTCAAACCTGCACCATTCATCGTTTTCACATCCCCCGCCCAGACATCATACCGCAAGCACACTGGAATCCTGTTACGGCAATACAGCAGAAACCCTAACAGCCGGTTTGCTACACGTGTCCGGTACTTGCGGCAACCTTCTCACCCGATTTCACAGCCATTTTTGGGCGCTTTGTCCCGTTCAGACCACAATTCCCCCTCGCATCAGAGGCCGCTTCGTGGCACATCGGCAGCAAGCGATACCGCGTTGCGGCCGTTATGGCGATGCAGGAAACAGCCTGCAGCCAGCGCGGTCTGGCCAGCACGGTGCTGGCGGGCGCTGTTGCATAAAGCCGGTTCCGGCCATGATTTTTCGGGGTGTGTATGATTTGGAAACGCAAGCTTCGTGATGAAACGGCCGATCTGATCGGCAGTGATCAGGTCGATTCCGATCCGTCGGGTGACTTGCCCGGCGACCAGACTTTGCCGGCGCCAACCGTTATCGACAGCGTCCCTGGTGCCAACGGTGAAGTATGGCGAAGGGCTGCGGCCGAGCCCGGCCCGATGCTGCCGCGTTTCATGGCCAGTGCCTCGGACGATGTGGAAACCGATCTCGCCAATGAGTCGGCCCGCCGTCGCCTTGCCCTGCGTGATGCGCTGGGCGCGTCCCAGCCGGTGATCGCCCGCGAATCCTTTGCAGGCCGCCGCGAGGCAATGTCCTCCCTTATCAATGCCGTCGAAGAACAGCGCGTTCATGTCGTGATCTATGGTGAACGTGGCATCGGCAAGACAAGTTTGGCCCACGTGTTTGCCGAAACTGCCCGGGAAGCCCGCTATCTGGTCATCTATGGCAGCTGCGGCACGGCCGCCAATTTCTCGGACATGTTCCGTTCGGTATGCGCCCGCATTCCGCGCATCTATCACAACTCGGTGCTGCCCAACTCGGTCGAGGCCGAAAAGGGTGACAATTTCGAGGTGATGCTGCCCGAAGGCCAATATGGCGCCCGTGAACTGGCCGACGTGATGGCCGGGGTGGTTGGCACCCGTGTGCTGGTCATCCTCGACGAATATGACCGCGTGGTGGATGTGAATTTCCGCCGCGAAGTCGCCGAATTGATCAAGAACCTGTCTGACCGGGCGGCGCGTGTGCAGCTGATCATCACCGGTGTCGCGCTCAACCTGGACGAACTGATTGGCTATGCCCCGTCGATTCGCCGCAACATCACCGGCCTGCCAATGCGGCCGATGAACAGTGGTGAAGTGAAGGAACTGCTCCGCCTCGGTGAACGCGCGGCCGAGATTCGCTATGACGCTGCGGCGCTGGCGATGATCACCCAGATGGCAGGCGGCTCCCCCTATCTCGTGCGCCTGCTTGGCCACCAGGCTGGTCTGCTGGCCATGAACGACAATCGCAGTGTGGTCGGCGATGCCGATGCCCGCGTGGCCGTGGAACGGGTGATTGCCGATTGGCAGGCCAGCCTTCCACGCCGCGTTCAGGCCAATCTGGCCCGCGACGAAGCCCGCGTACACTGGGGTTTGCTGGTTGCCGCTGCCCGCGCCGGCAGTTCAGCCGATGGCTGGTTCACCGTCGATGATGTTTATGCGGAAATGGGCGGCGTCCACTCGCCGCTGGCCATCGAGCGCGACCTCAAGCTGTTCGTCAACACCGTCGACCTGCTGGAACGGCGCGAAGGACCGGGCGATCCCCACTTCCGCTTCGGTTATCCGGGCGTCGCTTCGCTGTTGATGATGTCGGCGGCCATGGCCCGGCTGGCCGCCTGACCTCCAGGTGCCCGCAATGGCCAGTCTGCCGGCAAGCAGCCCGGATCAAGTCCGGGTGTCGGTAATCATCCCGTACTTCAACATGCCCGCTGCGCTGGCGAGATGTTTGGAGTCGGTCGAAGCGCAGGCGTTGGAAGGCGCGGTGGAGATCATCGTGGTCGACAATGGCTCGCGCCAGATGCCCACCGACATCGTGGCCGCCCACCCTGGCGTCATCCTTCTGTCAGAACCAACGCCCGGCCCCGGCCCCGCCCGCAATACCGGCGTGGCGGTTGCGCGTGCGCCGGTGCTGGCCTTCATCGATGCCGACTGCCGGGCTGGCGATGGCTGGCTGAAGGCGGCGGTGGAGGCCGTGGAAGCCGGCGGCCCCCGCGCCGTCGTCGGCGGCGACGTACGGATCGACTTTGTTGATCCGGATCATCTCACGCCTGTAGAGGCCTTTGAGGCGGTTTTTGCCTATCGCCAGCGCATGTATATCGAAAAACAGGGATTTTCCGGCACGGGCAATCTTGCGATGCACCGCAGCGTGCATGAAGCCGTAGGGCCTTTCGCTGGCATCGGTATCGCCGAGGATCGTGACTGGGGTCGCCGAGCGAGCGCGGCCGGCTATCGCCCTGTCTATGTTCCGGCGATGCGCATCTATCACCCGGCTCGCACCGATGTCACCAGCCTGACAGTGAAATGGCGGCGCCATGTCGCCCATGATTGGGCTGAACATCGCGCCGCCGGCCGGCCATTGTGGCGCTGGCTGCTCAAGGCGGCGCTGATGCCGGTCTCGATCATCATCGATGGCGGCCGGCTGCTGGCGTCCGAACGTTTGTCGGGTCTGGCCAACAAGGTGAGCGGCCTGACGGTTCTGGCGCAAATCCGCCTGCTGCGCTGCACTGAAATGCTGCGCGTGATCGGCGCCACCGGCGAGGATGCCGCCACCCATTGGCACGGCGGTGCGGCATGAACACCATGAACCCAGAAGCCGCTGCCCGCACGCCAGGCGCGCTCGCCCCGACGCCCCTGCCGCCGCTGCTTGGGGTGGTGATCGTCAACTACCGCGGCGCCGCCGATACCATCGAGTGCCTCGAAAGCCTGCTGCGATCACCGCTGCCGATGAAGATCGTGGTCGTCGAAAACGGATCGGGTGACGATTCCGCCCAACGCCTTCGCGCCTGGGCCGCCGGAGCGCTGGACGCTGCACCGGAATCGACCGATATGGCGGCCTTTTCCACGCCGCCGGTGGCCAAACCAGTGCCGCTGGCCGAACTGCCCGAAACGGCGTCAGGCTCCGGAGCTGTGGTGGCGCCTTTGACGCTGATCGTTTCCGATACGAACCGAGGTTTCGGCGGCGGCAACAATCTGGGCCTGCGCCACCTGCTGCGCGATGGCCAGCTCAAGCATTTTTGGCTGCTTAACAACGACACGGTCGTGGCGCCCGATGCAGCGATGGGCCTGCTGTCGCGCATGATGGCAACGCCGCGCGTGGGCATGTGCGGCACGGTGGTGCGCCATTATTGGTCGCCCGATCGCATCGAGGCGCTCAACGGTTCATCCTACAACAAATTCACCGGAAGCCGCCGCTCGCTTGGCGGTGAACAACCTGCCACCATCAAGTACAGCCCGCAGGACGTGGCAGACGCCACTGATTTCGTGGCTGGTGCCAGCCTCGCAGTCAGCCGCAGTTTCCTCAGCGAGGTCGGTCTGATCGAGGAAGATTATTTCCTCTACTATGCGGAAATCGACTGGGCTGAGCGTAACCGCAAACTTGGTTCACACGCGTTTGAAACCGCCTTTGCCCACGGAGCCACCGTTTTTCACAAGGCTGGACGTTCGATGGGATCTGGCATCGCGCGGGCAAAACGCAATGCATTTGCCGATTACTGGCTGACACGGTCGCGCCTGCGCTTCACCTGGCGCCATTATCGCTGGTTGTGGCCGCTGCACTGGTTGATTTGCTGGGGCCAGATCCTGCGACGGTTGCTGCGGCGACAGGGCAGCAACGTCCGTGCCATCGCGCGCGCTGCGTTTGGACGGCCATACTGAATACCATGCTGAACGGGGACCACGCCATTGACCATTTCGGCGCAGGGCGGCAAGAGATGCACGGTATTTGGCGAACCGAGAGCGGGGCGCCACGAATGAAATTGGTGGGAGTGACGTGATGAAAACGACGCATGTTCCGATGTTGTTGGCCGCCGTGGCCGCGCTGGCCCTGACCGCGTGCAGCAAGGATGCCAAGGCTCCCGAAGGCCAGGTGGTGGCCACGGTTGATGGCACGGATGTCACAATTCACGAGGTCAATGCCGAAATCGGCGGCATGGGTGCCCAGGCGCAATCGGCGCCGCGTAAGCTGGTCGAGGCTGTGGCCCTGTCGCGGGTGATCGAGCGCAAGATGCTGGCCGCCGAAGCCCGCACCAAGAAGCTGGACCAGTCGCCGCAATTTGTGCTGGCCAAGGCCCGCGCCGATGAAAATCTGCTGGTGCAGGCACTGCAGGCTGAAGTGGCCGGCAAGGTGCAACAAACGCCGCGTGAAGCCGCCCAGAAGTTCATCAGCGACAATCCGATCATGTTTAACGAGCGCCGCATCATGACGCTGGATCAGATCCAGTTCCTGCGCACGCCCAAATCGGCCGCACTGCCGCTGAAGGATGCCAAGACCATGCCTGAAGTGGAACGGCTGCTGCTCGAACAGAATATCGAGTATCGCCGCGCCCCGCAGCAGATCGACACGCTGGTGCTGGATCCGCGCCTGAGCCAGGAATTCGTGAAGCTGTCGAGGGGAGCGAATGGCGAGCCCTTCATGTACACCGATCAACCGCAAGGCGCGCCCGCTCCGGTGGTCTACGTCAACGTTGTGGCCGAAATGAAGACCGATCCGTTCCTGGGTGAAAAGGCCATCAGCTATGCCCAGCAGGTCATCCAGCGCCAGGAAGTGGGCAAGCGCCTGCAAGCCGAACTGACCCGATTGCGCGAAGCCAACAAGGCGAAGATCAGCTATGCCAAGGGCTATGACGCGCCTGACAAGGTGGCGGCATCGCTTGAAAAGGCCGCTGCGGCAGCGCCGGCGGGCGGTGCTGCAAAGCCGGCCGCTCCTGCAGCCAAGTAAGCGGCAAGGCGGGCGGAATCCCATCCCGCCCGAACAGGAGTGAACAGCCTATGCGGCGCGGGATCATCTTGGCCGGCGGTTCGGGCACGCGCCTGTATCCGTTGACCAAACCGGTATCGAAGCAATTGATGCCGGTGTATGACAAGCCGATGATCTATTACCCGCTGTCCGTACTTTTGCTGGCAGGTGTGCGGGAAATCCTGATCATAACGACGCCCGCCGATGCTGGCGCGTTTGAGGGCCTGCTTGGCGATGGCAGCCAATGGGGCATCAGCATCCGCTATGCCCAGCAGCCGCGCCCGGAAGGGCTGGCGCAGGCCTACCATATCGGCGCGGATTTCGTAGGCAACGATCCCAGTGTGCTGATCCTGGGCGACAATATCTATCATGGTCATGGCCTGCCTGAATTGCTGGCCAGCGCCGACAGGCGCCGCGACGGCGCAACTGTGTTCGGCTATTATGTCAAGGATCCCAGCGCTTATGGCGTGGTGTCCTTCGATGCGCAGGGCAGAGCCGAAACCATTGAGGAAAAGCCGGCCCGCCCCAAGAGCCAATATGCCGTAACCGGCCTCTATTTCTATGACGGGGATGCCGTGGCGCTGGCCCGCGACCTCAAGCCAAGCCCGCGCGGCGAACTGGAAATCACGGATCTCAATCGGCTCTATCTAGAAGCTGGCAAGCTCAATGTCGAACTGATGGGCCGCGGCTTTGCCTGGCTCGATACCGGCACTCACGGTTCACTGCTTGATGCCGCCAATTATGTGCGCATCGTTGAGGAACGGCAGGATCTCAAGATCTGCTGCCCGGAAGAGATCGCCTGGCGCCTGGGCCTGATTGACGACGCCCAGTTGGAAGCCATTGCGGCACCATTGAAAAAGTCGGGCTATGGTGAGTATCTGCTGCAGCAACTGGCATCAGGATCATCACGCGGAGGGAATTGATCATGGCCGTACTTGAAACCAGGGTGCTTGATGCCGCCACCGGGGCCTTCAAGTTGGACAAGGTGCAGGCTGCCACCGCCGGTGCGGCGCTTGCGAGCCAGTATAGCGCCGAAATGCCCTTCCCGCATATCGTCATGGACGATTTTCTGGATGCCGATTTGTTGCGTGGACTGATCAGCGAATGGCCGACCGGCGGCGCCAATGTGGGCTATGACCGATCGCAGGAACGGCTGAAATATGAATGGCAGCCGGAAAAGCTTGAATCGGTACGCATCCGCAACTTCTTGGCCGAAATGATTTCGGCGCCGATGCTGGCCTTTCTCGAAGCGCTGACCGGAATCGAAAAACTGGTGGTCGATCCGCATTATCTTGGCGGCGGCCTGCACGAAACGCGCGCCGGCGGGCATCTGGGCGTTCATGCGGATTTCAACATCCATCGGCGGATGAACGTGCTCCGCCGGCTCAACCTGCTGATTTACCTCAACGACGATTGGGATCCGGCCTGGAACGGCTCTCTGGAGCTATGGGAACGCGACATGAGCAAGCGCGTGAAATCCGTGCCTCCGGTGCTGGGACGCGCCGTGATCTTCAATACCGATCTGGACAGCTTCCACGGTGTGCCCGATCCATTGGCCTGCCCTCCGGATCGGTCGCGCCGATCGGTGGCCTTGTATTACTACACGGCACCGCAGGCTGGGCTGGAGACGGTGCCGGATCGCACCACCGTGTTCCGTCGCCGGCCGGGATCCGAAGACCAGACCGATTGGAAGGTGATCCGCCGCCACATGCTTGCAGATTGGATCCCGCCGGCCCTGTATCGCATGTTGCGCGGCCAGGGCCGGCACTGAGAGACAAGATGCAGATTGTTGAAACCGCCTTGCCCGGGGTGCTGATCATCGAGCCCAGGGTGTTCGGCGATGCCCGCGGCTTCTTCATTGAAAGCTGGAACCGCCAGAGCTTTGCCGACACCGGCCTCGATCTCGATTTCGTGCAGGACAATCACAGCCGCTCCGCCCGCGGGGTGCTGCGGGGGCTGCATTACCAGCTGGAAAATCCCCAGGGGAAGCTGGTGCGGGTGACGCAGGGTGCGGTGTTTGATGTGGCGGTTGATATTCGCCGTTCTTCCCCACATTTCGGTCAATGGGTGGGCGTGGAACTGAGCGCCGAAAACTACCGCATGCTCTGGATTCCGCCCGGCTTTGCCCACGGCTTCCTGGTGTTGAGTGAAACGGCCGACTTCCTCTACAAGTGCACCACGCTCTATCATCCACCCAGCGATCGCGGCATTCGCTGGGATGATCCTGATATCGGCATCGACTGGCCTGATGTGGGCGCGGCACCGCTGCTTTCGGGCAAGGATGAGGCAGCACCGCTGCTGGCTGATGCGGAGATTTTCGCATGAGGGCGCTGATTTTTGGTGCTGATGGCCAGTTGGGCCGCGCGCTGGTGGCAACAGCACCGCCAGGCGTTCCTGTCACCGCATTGTCGCGGGCACAATGCGACATCACCGATGCGGCAGCGGTTGACCATTGGGTCAACACCCTGCGCGCGTCAGACCTGCTGGTCATCAATGCGGCAGCCTACACCGCAGTCGACCGCGCCGAGACCGAGTCTGATTTGGCCCGGCGCATTAATGTTGATGGCGCACGCAATATCGCCCGCGCCACCGATGACTTCGATTTTGAGCCATGGCTCATCCATGTCTCCACCGATTTCGTGTTCGATGGCCAATCTGGCACGCCCTACCAGCCTAATGCCACGCCAAACCCGCTCAGCGTTTACGGGCAAACAAAGCGTGACGGAGAGGAGGAGGTGCTTAACCATTGCCATATGTCCACGGTGATCCGGACGTCGTGGGTTTACGCCGCCAAAGGCCATAATTTTGTGAACACAATGTTGCGGCTGATGCGCGAGCGAGACGAGGTTCGCGTTGTCGCTGACCAGATCGGCACGCCAACCCATGCCGCCAGCCTCGCGCGAGCCATTTGGAACGAAAAACTACTCGATTCAGGCGAGGCCATCATCCACTGGACAGATGCAGGTGTTGCAAGTTGGTATGATTTTGCTGTGGCAATTCAAGAGGAAGCACTGGCACTTGGTTTGCTACAGCGGTCAGTACCGATCATACCGATTGCCACCGCCGAGTATCCCACTCCGGCGCGCCGCCCGACCTTCAGCGTGCTAGACAAGAGCGCGACCTGGGCGATCACCGGCCCGGCCCGCCACTGGCGCCACGAATTGATCGACTGCCTGAAAGACCTCACTGCATGACCAATCTGCTCGTGACCGGCGGCGCCGGATTCATCGGCGCCAATTTCGTGCATTACTGGCGTCGCCATCACCCGGCAGACGGTGTGGTGGTGCTGGATGCCCTCACCTACGCCGGCAACCGCGCCAATCTCGCTGGCCTGAGCGGTGTCGAGTTCGTCCATGGCGACATCCGCGATACCGCGCTGGTGGAAAAGTTGCTGGCCGATCACGGCATCGGCACCATCGTACACTTCGCCGCCGAAAGCCATGTTGACCGTTCCATCCACGGCCCGGCGGCCTTCGTGGACACCAACGTGATCGGCACATTGTCCTTGCTCACCGCCGCCCGCGCCGTCTGGTTGGCCGGATCGGGCGTGCCGCACCGTTTCCACCATGTCTCCACCGACGAGGTCTATGGTACGCTCGGTCCAAACGATCCGGCGTTCAGCGAGACGACGGCCTATGCCCCCAACAGCCCCTATTCGGCCAGCAAGGCGGCCAGCGATCACCTGGTGCGGGCCTGGCACCACACCTATGGGCTGCAAGTCACCACCAGCAACTGTTCCAACAATTACGGACCGTACCAGTTCCCCGAAAAACTGATCCCGCTGTTCCTGATCAACGCCCTGCACGGCCGGCCGCTGCCCATCTATGGCGACGGCATGCAGATCCGCGACTGGCTGCACGTGGAGGATCATTGCCGCGGCATCGAGGCGACGCTGCTGAAGGGCCGGGTTGGCGAGACCTACAATATCGGCGGCGGCGCCGAGCTGCCCAACCTGACCGTGATTGAAACCCTGTGTGCCGCAGTAGACGCCGCCTTTGCCGCCGATCCCGGCCTTGCCGCGCGCTTCCCGGACTCGCCAGCGGCCAAGGGCCTGCCCACCGCCAGCCTGAAGACATTCGTCACCGATCGCCCCGGCCATGATCGCCGCTATGCCATTGATGAAACCAAGGCGCGCGCCGAACTGGGCTATGCCCCGGCCCGCAGCTTCGATCAGGGCTTTGCCGAAACCCTGCACTGGTATCTGGCCAATGAAGGCTGGTGGCGGGCCGTGATTGACGGCAGCTATCGTGACTGGGTGGCCACCAACTACACCCGCTGAACCGGTTTTGGTTTCGCCGGCCGTCAAGGCCTGTTAATCCAAGGGCATGCGCCCGCCCCTGCCCCGTATCCGGTTCAGCGTGATCCGCGACCTGCTGGCCAGCCAGGCCAGCGGCGGCCAAGTGCTGATGATGGCAGCGGCCGCTGCAATGTTTGCCGCCAACAGCGTGCTGTCGGAACAATATTTCGCGCTGTTGCACATTGAAATGGGCCCGCTGAGCCTGCTGCACTGGATCAACGATGGCTTGATGGCGGTGTTCTTCCTGCTCGTCGGCTGCGAGATCAAGCGCGAATTCGTTGATGGCGAAATGGCGACCTGGCCACGCCGCATCCTGCCCGGCGTGGCTGCTGCCGCTGGCATGGTGGTGCCGGCGTTGCTCTATCTGGCCATCAACCACGCCGCGCCAGCCAATTTCAATGGCTGGGCCATCCCCACTGCCACCGATATCGCTTTTGCGCTGGGGGTGATGGCCCTGCTTGGCAACCGGGTGCCGGCCAGCCTCAAACTGCTGCTCACCGCCATTGCCGTGATCGATGATCTGGGCGCCATCGTGGTGATTGCCGCCGTCTATACCGAGGGCGTTGATCTGACGGCACTGGCAGCGGCCGGCGGGCTGTGCGGCCTGCTGGCATTGCTGAACTGGCGGCGGGTGCAGGTGGTCTGGCCCTATCTGTTGGTGGGGGCGGCGCTTTGGGTGGCGGTCCACGCCAGTGGCATCCACGCCACGCTGGCCGGGGTGATCACCGCGCTGGCACTGCCCATTCAGCCCTGCCCCGGGGTCCCTGAAATCCGCGACAGTCCGTTGCTGCGCGTCGAACACGCACTGGCGCCCATCGTGGCCTTTGCCATCCTGCCGATCTTCGGCTTCGCCAACGCCGGGGTAGACCTGCGTGATCTGACACTGGCGGCGGCGCTGGATCCGCTGGTGCTGGGTATCGCCTTTGGGTTGCTGGTGGGCAAGCAATTCGGCATTCTTGGTGCGATCATGGCGTTGGTGAAGCTGAAGATCGTCGACATGCCGGCCCATGCTTCCTTCCGCCAGGTCTGGGGCATGTCGCTGCTGTGCGGCATCGGCTTCACCATGAGCCTGTTCATCGCCGCCCTCGCCTTCGGCACCGGCAGCGTGCAGGAAGAAGCGGCCAAGCTGGGCATCATCGCCGGCAGCCTGGCCTCTGCACTTGTCGGGTTGCTCTTCTTGCGGCGTTGACAAGGCAAGTTGTCGCCGTGCCGGAAACGACAGATTTGACGCTTTTTCCGCATTTCGCGGGTGTGAAATGCTGGTTTCAATGAGCATCCGGATTTCGGCCCGGATGCACAGCATATCAGCGCGCCGCCGTGTAGGACAGACGCCTCACCCCAGATTGGCGCGCAGCATCCAGGCGGTCTTTTCATGCACCTGCATACGCTGGGTGAGCAGATCGGCGGTTGGTTCATCATGGGCCGCATCGGCCAGCGGGAACACGCTGCGCGCGGTGCGGACAACGGCGAGCTGGTCTTCGGCCAGGATGCGCACCATCTCTGCGGCTTCCGGCACGCCGTCGGCTTCCTTGATGGAAGCCAGCTTGGCAAACGCCGAATAGCTGCCCGGCGCCGGTTCACCCAGCGCACGGATGCGTTCGGCGATCAGATCAACCGCCAGCGCCAGTTCGGTATACTGGCCTTCGAACATCAGGTGCAGCGAATTGAACTGCGGGCCGGTGACATTCCAGTGGAAATTGTGGGTTTTCAGATAGAGCGTGTAGGTATCGGCGAGCAGCCGTGACAGGCCTTCGGCAATTGCACGGCGCTGGGCATCGGGCATGCCCAGATTGATTGCATCATCCTTGGCTTTTTTCTTGGCCATCATCAGTCTCCTTTGGCAGCAGCATAGGCCGGGCACGCAAACGGCGTCCATCGGGATTATCCGATGAACGCCATCGCTTTTTTCAACCGCTCAACGGCAGGTGCTTAACGGCATACAACCCGGTTGCGATCGACGCTGTTGCCGATCACGGCACCCAGCGTGCCACCGATGATGCTGCCCAGCACCTTGGAACCACCCGGCGCCAGCACATTGCCCAGCGTGCCGCCGGTCAGGCCGCCGATGATCAGGCCGGTGGTGCCATCGCTGCGCCGGCAGTAATAGCGATTGTCGTACCCGCGCCAGATCTGATCATTGGCACCCAGATAGCGCGGCTGATAGTTGTTGCCGGGGCGATAGAATTGTTCGGCGTGCCAGCCCGGCCGGTTCCAGCCATCCTGGCGAAAGCGCCAATCATTGGCCGGCCGGCCACCCGGGCCCCAACCGCGACCATTGTCCCGGCCATTGCCCCTGCGGCGGTCGTCATCATCCCAGCCACCACGGCGGCGATCATCATCCCAGCCGGCCCGATAGAGATCGGCGCGATCCTGCTGGAATTCACGCTTTGCCCGATAGAGTTCGCGGCGCTCTTCGCGCACATCGTCCCAGTCACCGCGATACTGGGCCCGGGCGAGATCACGGCGCTCGTCCTGCACCCGATCCCAGCTGCGTGCCACTTCACGCGGGGAGGCATTGCGGCGATCGCGCCAATCATCATCGCCGGCCAGCGCCGGGGTGGCGGCGCCCATGGTGAGCAGGGCAAGGCCCAAACTGATCTTCAGGCTGTTCATGGTCGTTCTCCTTGAAATATTGTTCAGCGGCAGACGGTGCGGCCGCGATCGATGCTGCGGCCCAACAATCCGCCGACAACAGCGCCGGCCACGGTGGCCACGGTGCGATCATTGCGCCTTGCAACCTGGTTGCCGATCACGCCGCCAGCAATCGCGCCAACAACCGTGCCAGTGCCGCCGCTGCTGCGCCGGCAATAGCCGTCGCCCTGGTAACCACCGCGGTAGCCGGCGTTATAGCCGCCATTCCAGTTGCCATTGCGCCGGGGATCGCCGCGATAGCCATCGTCCCAACCGCCCTGATAGCCGCCATTGTAACCGCCGTTCCAGCCAGCCTGCTGTACGGGTTCGTGCCACTGCGCGGCGGCCGGGGCGGCGATGCCCAAGGTGGCGAGGAGTGCGATGGTCAGCGTCGTCTTCATGGCCCGTCTCCGGCTGGTGTTGATGAAGACTGATTCGCACAGATCACATGTGAACTGTCTGAACGGACTTGTTATCGCCCGTTCATGTGGAGAGCGCCCACAATGGCGTTTTCGCCGCTTCACCTGGCACTTCACGCACGATACGCGGCACCAGATAGCCGGGCAGCGCCGCGCGCAGTTCAGTTTCGAGCCCGCGGGCGCGGGTTTCATCCACATCGAAATGCGCGGCGCCATCCACCGGATCGGTGAGGTGGAGATAATATGGCAGCACCCCGGCTGCGAACAGCCGGCGACAATGGGCGGCGATGGTGGCGGCATCGTCGTTCACTTGGGCCAGCAGCACCGACTGGTTGAGCAGAGTCACCCCCGCCGCCCGCAGCCGGTTCAGCGCTGCCGCCACATCACGTGAGATTTCGCGTTCATGGTTGCTGTGCGTGACGATCACGGCATTGAGCCGTGTGCCCGCCAGCAGATCAACCAGCGCCGGCGTTACCCGATCCGGAATGGCCAGCACCGTGCGACTGTGCAGGCGCAGCGTGGTGACATGCGGGATGACTTCAATCGCTGCTACCAGCGCCGCCAGCCTGGCATCCGTCAGGCTGAGCGGATCACCGCCCGACAGGATGACTTCGTCGATGGCGGCATCGTCGGCAATCAGGGCCAGCGCCTCGGCCTCGCCGGAACGGGTGAGCATGGCGGCGCCATAATCCGTGTGGCGGCGGAAGCAGTAGCGGCAGTGGATGGCGCAGGCGCCCGACGCGATCAGCAGCGCCCGGCTGCGATATTTGCGCAAAACGCCGGGCGCGGCGCGATAATCGGCCTCCTCCAGCGGATCGGTGAACCGGCCCGGCTGCGGCAAGGCTTCCTCGCCGCGTGCCAGCACCTGCAGCAGCAGCGGATCAGCGGGATCACCGCGGCGCATCAGCGACAGATAATGCGGCGGCACAGACAGCGGGAAATCCGGCTGAGCGATCACGCCCTCGGCAAAATCCGCCGCTTTCAGCCCGACGTGGGCCAACAGATCGGCGGTAGTGAGCCGGGCGGCGCGGGCCTGCTCCTGCCAGGGCTCGGCGGGTGGCAGGACAAGATCAACAACAGGAGACATGCCGGTGGCGCATAGCGGAGTGCGCCGGCAAAGGGAAACCCTGCATCCTTTGCCGCCACTCATGCGAACAACAGATTTGCGCAGGCAGTGCTTTGCGTCCACCTTGGCCTGATGAACCGGAACCCTCCCCAATGAAACGTCTGCCCATCATCCTGCTGATCGCGGCGGCGGTCTTCGCCTGGTTCCAGTTCGACCTTGGGCAGTATCTCACGCTGGAGGCATTGAAAGCCCGGCAGGGCGATATCGCCGCGCTCTATGCCGCCAACCCAGCTGTGGTGATCGGCGGCTATTTCGCGGCCTATGTGGCGCTCACCGCCCTGTCCTTCCCCGGCGCTGCGATCATGACGCTGGCCGGTGGGGCGATCTTCGGCCTGGGGCTGGGTCTGTTCATCGTCTCCTTCGCCTCCACCATCGGCGCGACCTTGGCCTTCCTTACATCCCGCTACCTGCTGCGGGATTGGGTGCAGGGCAAATTTGGCGAGCGGCTGGCGGCCATCAACGCCGGGATCGAGCGCGATGGTGCCTTCTATCTCTTTTCGTTGCGGCTGGTGCCGGTATTCCCCTTCTTCGTGGTCAATCTGCTGATGGGCCTCACCCCCATTCGCACCCTCACCTATTTCTGGGTCAGCCAGGTCGGTATGTTGCTGGGCACCATCGTTTATGTGAACGCCGGCACGCAGCTAGCCGGCATCACCAGTTTGCGCGATGTCGCTTCGCCGGGCCTGCTCGCCAGCTTCGCAGCACTGGGCCTGCTGCCGTGGATCGGGAAAGCCGTGATGAGCGCGCTGAAGCGCCGCCGCGTTTATGCCCGCTGGAGCCGCCCAAGCCGGTTTGACCGCAACATGGTGGTGATCGGCGGCGGCGCTGCGGGGTTGGTCAGCGCCTATATCGCCGCCACGGTGAAGGCCAAGGTGACGCTGGTGGAGAGCCACAAATTGGGCGGCGATTGCCTCAACTATGGCTGCGTGCCCTCGAAAGCCTTGATCAAATCGGCCCGCATCGCCCACCAGATGCGCCATGCCGATGCCTATGGCCTGACCCCGCACGAAGCCCAGTTTGATTTCCGCACCGTCATGGCCCGCATCCGGAACGTCATTGCCACCATCGAGCCCAACGACAGCGTGGAACGCTACACTGGCCTGGGTGTGGACATGGAACTTGGCCACGCCCGCATCGTTAACCCGTGGACGGTGGAGATTACCCGTCACGACGGCACCACCCAGCGCCTCACCACCCGCAGCATCGTCATCGCGGCCGGCGCCGCGCCGCTGGTGCCGCCGCTGCCGGGCCTGACGCCCACCAATCACCTGACCAGCGACACGCTGTGGGATGCCTTCTCGGCGCTCGATGCCATTCCGAAGCGCATCATCGTGCTCGGCGGTGGCCCGATCGGCTGCGAACTGGCGCAGGCCCTGGCCCGGCTGGGCGCGCAGGTGCAACAGGTTGAAATGGGCCCGCGCGTGTTGCCGCGCGAGGATGACGATGTCGCCGCCATCGCTCAAGCATCGCTGGCAGGCTCGGGCGTTGAAGTGCTCACCGGCCACGCCGCGCTGCGGGTGGAGGGGGAGCAGGCGCTTGTGGTCAGTCACGGCGGCGCCGAACGCGCCCTGCCCTATGACGCGCTGATCGTCGCAGTTGGCCGCAAGGCGCGGCTGACTGGCTATGGCCTCGAAGAGCTGGGCATCGAGACCGACCGCACGGTGGTGACCGACGATTATCTGGCGACGCTCTATCCCAATATCTACGCCTGCGGGGATGTGGCCGGGCCCTACCAGTTCACCCATGTCGCTTCGCACCAGGCCTGGTATGCAGCGGTGAACGCGCTGTTCGGCCAGTTCCGCCGCTTCAAGGCGGATTATCGCGTCATTCCCTGGACAACCTTCCTTGATCCCGAAATCGCGCGCGTCGGCCTGTCGGAAGATGAAGCCAAGGCCAAGGGCGTCGCGGTCGAGGTGACCACCTACCAGTTGCACGAACTGGACCGCGCCATCGCCGACAGCGCCACCACCGGTTTCGTGAAAGTCCTCACCCCGCCCGGCAAGGACAAGATACTGGGCGCCACCATCGTCGGTGACCATGCCGGGGAACTGCTGGCCGAATATGTGCTGGCGATGAAGCACGGCCTGGGCCTCAACAAGCTGCTCGGCACCATCCACACCTACCCTACAATGGCCGAAGCCAACAAGTTCGCCGCCGGCAACTGGAAGAAGGCGCATGCGCCGCAGGGCCTGCTGCGGCTGGTAGGGCGCTATCATGACTGGCGGCGCGGGTAACCTTTTGGCCGCCTGTTGCGTATCTGGAACGCAAACGCCATGAACCCGGCCACGGGGGTTGGGCAAACAGGGGATTGGAATGAAGGGTTTGAACCGGGCTGCGGCCGTCTTTCTGGCTGGCGCAGCGATGGTGGCGATGCCGGCGCAGGCGCAACAGGCCGGCATCCAGATTTCGGTGGTGGATGCGTTAAGCGGCGCACCGGCAGCCGATGTGGAAGTGGTTATCGAAAATCCCGGTACCGGTTTCCGCCGCGCGGCCCGCACCGATGCCCAGGGCCTGCTGCGACTGGAAGGCCTGACCACCAGCGGCCAGTTCCGCATCAGCACCGCTGCCAGCGCCGCCTATGACGCCGCCGAACCGCAGTCGCTCACCTTGCGCAGCAATTTTTCGAGCAGCATCACCCTGCGGCTGACCCCTTTGGGCCAGACCATCACGGTGACCGGCGCACGGACTGTTGTTGGCCTCAACGCCGTCAACGCCGAAGTCTCCGCCTCGCTGGGCCGTGAGCAGTTGACCGCGCTGCCCATCGAAGGCCGCGACGTGATCGGTTCGCTGATCCGGCTACCGAACGTGGTGCCCAGCACCGGCTTCTTCCCGGAAGCGCCGTCGATCTCGATCAACGGCAGCAACGGCCTCGACACCAACTATCTGATCGACGGCCTGGACAATAACGAGAATTTCCTTGGCGGCATCAAGTTCCCGGTGCCGCTGGGCTTCACCCGCAGCGTGACGGTGCTCGCCAACAGCTATTCGGTTGCCTATGGCCGCACCGCCAACGGCATCGTGAACTACACAACGCCATCGGGCACCAACGAGCTGCACGGCGAAGCCTATGCGCTGGTCCGCCCCGGCCGGCCGCTGGACGCCGCCTCGCCCTTCCCGCGCCGCGACCTGTCGGGCAACGCCGTGGGCGAAAGTTTCGAACGTTATCAGGCCGGTTTCGCGCTGGGCGGGGCGATCGCGAAGGACAAGACCTTCTTCTATATCAACTACGAGTTCACCCGTGATCGCAACACCCAAGTGGTGGATGCGCCGCTGCTCGGCATCACCGACACGGTGACCGGCAACAACCAGTTCCACCTCGCCTCGCTGCGGCTCGATCATCGCCTGACTGACGATTGGACCCTGGGCCTGCGCGCCAATATCGGCCGCGTCACCATCGAACGACCCGGCGGCGGGTTGGGCGGCGGCAACAACAGCCTGCCCTCGGCCGGCTCCAATCAGGATCGCCACTCCACCCTCGTCGCGGCGACCGCCAGCTATGCCGGCGACGATTGGAGCTATGACGGGGCGGTGCAATATGCCCGCTTCCGCTGGGACTATGGTGAATCGCTGGCCGGCCCGGGGCCGCAGGTGGTGATCCGTGACCCGTCGGGTCTGACGGCAGGCGTGGTCGGCCACCCCGGCTATCTGTTCGACAGCCTGGAAGAGACGATCCAGACAACACACCGGCTGCAACGCCGGTTCGGCGCACACCGGCTGCGGCTGGGCGCCGACGTGATCCACAGCAAGTTCACGCTGCTGGGCGGCGGCAATCCCGATGGCAATTTCGTCGTTGATCTGACCGCACCGCAACTGGCCGCGCTGCGTGCCGGCGGCCGGGGCCTGGGCCTGACTGCCAGCGACGTGCTGGCGCTCAACCCGGTGGTGGCCAATTATGCCGTTGAACTGCGCCCGCAATCCTTTGGCACCGATCAGACCTTGCTGGCCTTCTATCTGGAAGACGAATGGCAGATCAGCCCGCGCTTCACCGCCACGCTGGGCGTGCGCTGGGATTATGACAGCCTCACCGCCAAGGGCGCTGGCGGCGGCGATTTCGACAATATCGCGCCGCGCCTCGCGCTGAACTGGCGGCCGGATGCGCGCTCGTCGGTGCGCTTTGGCGCGGGCATTTTCACCGGCAAGTTGAGCTATGCCGTCCTTTCCGACGCCCTGCAGCGCAACACCACCTCGGCCGGCTTCATCAGCCAGTTGGGCCAGTTGCAGACACGCGGCCTGATCCCGACCGGTATCAACCTGCGCGACGTGACGTTCGACGGCAATCTGACCGTCGCCCCGCCCTGCGCCACGGTTTCGGCCTGCCCAACCCCGGCGCAGGTGCAGGCGCTGCGCGGCACCGCCACGCTGGGCGAAGCGCGCATATTGTCGTCCACCGGCTATGACAGCCCGTGGAGCCTGCAATTGAGCGGCGGCTATCAATATCAGGCGACGTCCACACTGACGCTGAGCGTGGATGGCATCTACAGCCGCAGCCGCAATCTGGTGCGGCTGCGCGATCTGAATGCGCCGGCGGCCTTCACGCCCAACGCCGCCGCGCTCACGCCGGCCAATATCGCCCTGCTGCAGGCCGCGCCCGACAATGCGGCGCGGGCGGCGCTGGCGCAGACGCTGGGCCTTGTGCGCAGCCAGGCTGCTGCCGATGCCAGCCGGCCCGTGGCGCTGGTCGCGGGCGGCGCGCGGCAGATCACGGTTTCGGAAACCGAAGGTCGCTCGGAATATATGGCGCTGATATTGCAGGCCGTGAAGGAACGCGGTGGCGATGATTATGGCTTCCGCCTCAGCTACACGCTGTCGCGGCTGAAAAACGACACCGACGACATCAACTTCCGCGCCGCCAATGCCAATGATTTCAGCACCGAATATGGCCCGTCGGCAAATGATCGACGGCACGTGATTTCGGCAGTGGGCTATCTCTATCCGATCGAGGGCCTGACGTTGACCGCGGCCGGCCTGTTCCAGTCGGGCCAGCCGGTCAATCTGGTGCCCGATGCACGGCTGTTCGGCACGCAGGATCTGAACGGCGACGGCGCTTCGTTCGGGGAAAATTTCGTTGGCAATTCCGATCGTTACCCCGGCGCTGCCCGCAATTCGGCGCGGCTGCCGTGGTCGGCCACGGTGGATATCGGCATCCGCTACCTGCTGCTGAAGCGCATCGAGCTTGCGGCCGACGTGTTCAACCTGTTCAATGCCAACAACCGCAGCGGCTTTGCCAACGCTGCCACCACATCGAACCAGGTGCAGTTCGGCGGCGGTGCGCCGTTCGTGCAGCGCAACGCCGGCCCGCCGCGGCAGTTCCAGTTCGGTATCGCGTATAAATTCTGATATGCCAGAGGCCATGCAGCAATTTCAGGGCCTGATCGGGCTGGCGGCCATTTTGCTGCTGGCTTGGGCGTTCAGCGAAGACCGCTCCAACCGTCCGCCCAAGCGCTGGCTGGCGGGCGCGCTGCTGCTGCAACTGGCGATTGCGGCTGTAGTGGTGCGGGTGCCGGCGGTGTGGGAAGCCGTGGGCCTTGCCAATCAAGGGGTTGCCGCCATCGAGAAGGCGACTCTGGTGGGCTCCTCCTACATGTTCGGCTATCTGGGCGGGGCGCCATTGCCGTTCGACCTGAAGCCCGGTGCACAGCCGCCCTTGGTGATCGCCTTCCAGATTTTGCCGCTTATCATTGTTTTTTCAGCGCTTTCGGCGCTGCTGTGGCACTGGGGCATCTTGAAGGCGCTGGTGCGCGGGCTGTCGTGGGCGCTCAGGCACACCCTTGGCGTGTCGGGCGTCGTCGGGCTGGGTGGTGGCGGCACATTGTTTCTGGGCGTGGTGGAATCGCCGCTCGTGCTGCGGGCCTGGTTTGCCACCATGTCCCGATCCGATCTGTTCGCCATCATGAGCATGATCATGGCGACGATTTCGGGTGCGATTCTCGTGCTTTATGCCAGCACGCTGGGCAAGGTCATCCCCAATGCCGCCGGGCACCTGATTGTCGCCAGCCTCATCTCCCTGCCTGCCGCCTTGATGGTCGCGCGGCTGATGGTGCCGGGCCAGCCGCAATCCACCGAACCGGCAGAGCCCGATCTGGCTTATGATGGCGCCATGGACGCGGTGGTGCGCGGCGCCATGGAGGG